>MDSZ01252017.1_pt1 | contig 10634 bp, 9 predicted proteins | sample 811201 | NCBI WGS metagenome assembly MDSZ01 (sample SAMN05326647, study PRJNA326480) | marine metagenome | isolation source: seawater | place: Indian Ocean: North | collected 2010
AAAAAAAAATTTTTCATAGAATATGTATTGATACAGAAGGAGCACAAATTAGGACTACTAAAATTAAAAAAAATTCTTACTTAAAAAAAGACTTAAAAGTAAAAATTTTTTCATCTAATAAAATTTCTACAAAAACAAAAATTAATTTATATCCAAAAATTGCATTTAGTAATTTAAAAAAAAATGATTTAATTGATATTGGATTCTCAAATTTAACATTAAAGATTACAAATAATTATAAAACTTTTTTAAATGCTAAAGTAGTAAAATCTGGCTTTTTAGAATCAAACAAGGGTGTCCATATTAATAAAAATGTAAATTTAAATTTTCTCACAGAAAAAGATTACCAAGCGATAAAATTAGGAATTAAATATGGGATAAAAAAATATGCACTTTCTTTTGCGAATTATCCAAAAGATGTAAGAAATTTTAGAGTTCTGATTGGGAAGAATAGTTTTTTAATTTCAAAAATTGAAACTTTAAAGGCTGTTAAAAATGTGAAAGAAATAATGAAAAATTCTGATGCTGTATTAATTGATAGAGGAGATCTTTCTAGAGAAGTTATGGTTGAGGAAATACCAAGTTACCAATTAAAAATATTAAAAATTTCGAAGAAATTAAAAAAAAAAGTTTTTGTTGCTACAAATTTATTAGAGTCAATGGTGTCTTTACCATATCCTACTAGAGCAGAAAGTAATGATATTTATTTTTCCTTATACTCTGGAGCAGCTGGTTTAGTTTTGGCAGCAGAAACAGCAATTGGGCAATATCCAATTCAATGTGTGAACTTTATAAAAAAATGCATTAAATCATTTCAAAGAACTGATGGCAAAAAATAAAAAGTTATTGATACTAGGGGGATCTGAAACACAACTTCCATTAATAAAAAAAGCAAGAAAAATTTCAAAGATCTTTATAGTAGATAATAATAAATCTTGTGCATCCAGTAAAATCTTCAAAAAAAATTTTTTTCATATAAGTACTTTGGATTTTAAAAGTTTAGAAAAATTAGCCTTAAATTTAAAAATTGATGGAGTTTGCACTTATGCCTCTGATCCCTCATCTCTTGGTGTTGGTTATTTAAATTCAAAATTTAATTTAAATGGATTTGATTTAAAAAGTACAAAAATATTACAAAATAAAAATTTATTTAGAAATTTTCAAAAAAAAATTAAATTAAACTTTCCTTTTTTTGTCGTTTATAAAAGTTTTTCCAAATTTTACTTGGATATAAAAAAAAAAAAATTTAAAAAAAAAATTGTTATTAAACCAACAGATAGAGCTGGTAGTTTGGGTGTCAATATTATTTCTACTAGTCTAAAAAAAAAAATTTTGCTTAAGTATTTTAATGAAGCAAAGAATAATTCTTTTGAAAAAAAAGTAATAGTAGAAAACTGTATAGAAAGAAAGAATAATCAAATTGCAGGAGATGGTTTTGTAGTTTCAAAAAATAACATCAAATTTTTCTTTGCTAGAGAACATTTTTCTAAAATTGGAAAAACCAATGTTCCAATCGGTGAGAGTTTTCCACTTGTAGGTTTTGAAAAAAAAATAGTGAAAAAAGTTGAGAATGAGATTAAAAAGCTCATGTCTAACTTGGGAAAAGTAGGTGGACCATTTAATATTGATGTTATTGTTGATAAAAAAAATAGAGTTTTTATTGTAGAGATTGGACCAAGATCTGGAGGAAACTTAATTCCAGAAGTGATTAATATGAAATTTGGATTTGATATGATTGCAAATTCAATAAATTATTCCTTATCAAATAAAATTAATAATAGTTTAAGTAAAGACAAAAATTTTTTTTGTTCTTTTGTACTTCACTCAAGTGAAAATGGATATTTTCAAAAAATAAGAATTTCAGAACATTTAAAAGAAAATGTAATTTTTTGTAGAATTTTTATGAAAAAAGGACAGTATGTCTCAAAATATATGTCATCTAAAAATACTATAGGCTTAGCAATAATGAAATTTGTGACTAAAAAAGAATTAAATTTTTTCTTTGAAAATCATGCGAACTTAATTAGTTGTGAGGTCAAAAAAAAATGAAAAAAATAGGTTTATGTCATGGTGTTTTTGATGTTGTTCATCTAGGACACTTACTTCAATTTAAAAAGGCCAAAGAGATTTGTGATTATCTTGTAGTATCAATAACAGATGATAAGTACGTAAATAAAGGATATAATAGACCGATATTCAACATTAAAGAGAGAGTAGAATTTTTAAAATCAATTAAGATAATTGACGAAGTATTAATTAGTTCATACCCAACTGCTGTTGAAATAATTAAAAAATTAAAACCAGATTTTTATTTTAAAGATAATGAATATAAAAAAGACGATATTACAAAAAATATCAATAAAGAAATAACTGCTTTAAAAAAATTTGGTGGAAAAATAATTTTTACTAAAGAAAAAAAATTTAGTTCAAGTTCGTTAATTAATTCAAATTTTTCCACTCAAGATAATTTTTTAAAGAATGTAAAAAATATTAAAAAATATATACCAAAAAACCTAATTGAGAATTTAAGAAATATAAAATTAAAACCATTAATTATAGGTGAACTTATAAAAGATGAGTTTATATTCTGTGAAACCTTAGGAAAATCAGGAAAAGATAATATTTTAACAGTTAAAGAGGTTTCAAGATCGACTTTCAATGGTGGATCTTTTTCAATTGCAAAAAATTTAAGTAATTTTTGTAAAAATGTTGGATTAATTTCTGATATTGGAGCAAAATCTGATCAAATAACAAAGCACTGTAAAGCTATAAAGAATTTACAAACAAATTTTTTTATAAAAAAAGGAACTTCAATAATTAAAAAAACTAAATTTGTTAACGTACATAATCATAGTAAATATTTTGGTTCCTATGAAATAGATGATAGAAAACTAGATTATGAGGAAGAAAATAAATTTTTAAATATCTTAAAAAAAAGAATTAATAGTTTTGATTTTATTTTGGTAGCTGATTACGATCATGGCCTGATCACAAAAAAAATTCATAATTTTTTGATTAAAAGTAAAAAGAAAATAATTTGCACTCTTCAGTTAAATTCATCAAATATAGCTTACCATGATATTTTAAAATTGAATGGGTCTGATTTATTAGTAGTGAACTCAAATGAATTATTAAATTTTTATAAAAGAAAAACCAATACAAGAGATATAATTAAATTATCAAAAAAGTTTATAAAAGATCATAAATACAAAAACTTAATTGTAACACTTGGTCAAAATGGAAGTTACTATTTTAATAAAAAAAGTTTTTATCATTTTCCAGCAATAACTAATAAAGTTTCAGGAGACAAAATAGGTTCAGGTGATACTTTTTTGGTTTTAGCTTCGATAGGTTTCATGCTAAATTTACATCCTCAAGTTTTAATGATGTTAGGAACACTGGCTTCTTCATTTAATTTAAAAGGGTTTGGGAATGAATTTCCAATTAATAAAGAAAATTATATTAAACATTTATCACATATGATTGCATAATTATATGAAGAAAATTTTTTTTGATTTAGATGGCGTAATATGCAAAACAAATTCAAATAATTATAGAAAATCAAAAAAAATTAAATTATCAGTAGAAACGATTAATAAACTTTATGAGAATAGATATTGGATTTGTGTATTTACATCGAGATACATGGGTAGATCTAATGAAAAAGTTAATATTGCGAAGAAAAAAGGCTACAACTTTACAAAAAAACAATTAAGAAGTTGGGGATTAAAATATCATAGTTTAAAATTCGGAAAACCGAGCTACGATTTATTTATAGATGATAAGACACTTTTTTTTAAAAAAAATTGGCAAAAAAAATTAATTAAGGTTTTAAAAATAAAATGACTAAAAGCGTATTAAAAAATTTTATTAAAAAGTATATTAACGACTTTAATAAATTATCACAATTAAAAGGCAATAATTTAGAAAATTTTACTAAAATAATTAATTATTTAAAAAGTTCAAAAGCTAAAAAAAAAACAATTCATGTTTTTGGTAATGGTGGGAGTGCATCAATATCTAGTCATTTTTCTTTAGATTTAACCATGAATACAGATTTAAAAGCAAAAAATTACAATGAAGCTGCAATGATTACTTGTTTTGCTAATGATTTTGGATATGAAAATTTTATATTTAAATCTCTTAAGTTGTATGCATCAAAAAATGACATTCTTTTTTTGATATCATCAAGTGGTAAATCTAAAAATATGTTACAGGGAGTAAAGGCTGCTAGAGAATTAGAATTTGACAAGATTATTACTTTGACAGGTTTTGAAAAAACAAATCCCCTAAAAAAAGAGGGTGACTTAAATTTATGGGCAAACTCAAAGTCTTATAATTTTGTAGAAAATACTCATCAATTATGGTCCTTATTAATTGTCGATTTTTTAAAAAAAAGATAATGAAAAAAAAAAATATTTTAGTTACTGGTGGTGCAGGATTTATTGGGAGTCATCTTGTTGAAAAACTTTTGAAGAATGAAAAAATAGCTAAAATAATAGTAATTGATAATTTTCTAGATGGATCAAAAAGCAACCTCAAAAGTGTAAAAAAAAATCGTAAGGTTAAAATTCTTAAATTAGATTTACTAGATTTAACAAAACAAAATAAAAACTTTAAAAATATAGATATAATTATTCATCTAGCAGCATTATCTGATGTTGTGCCATCAATAGATAATCCAAGAAAGTATATAACTAACAATTTTAATGGAACTTTAAATATTTTAGAATTAATGAGAATTAATCGAATAAAAAAAATAATTTATTCAGCATCTTCTTCGTGCTACGGCGATAAACCTAAAACACCAACTACAGAAAAAGAAAAAATAAATTGCAAATACCCTTATTCATATTCTAAATATATTGCTGAAACTTTGATAAAACATTACTCAAAATTATATAAATTAAACTATATATCTCTAAGATTATTTAATGTTTATGGAACCAGATCTAGGACAAAAGGAGCGTATGGAGCAGTTTTTGGAATATTTCTAAAACAAAAACTTGAGAATAAATCATTTACTGTTGTTGGTAATGGGAAACAAAAAAGAGACTTTATTTATGTTACAGATGTAGTTGAAGCTATTGAAAAATCTATTTTTTCTAAAAAGAATAATTTAACAATTAATATAGGAACAAACAAACCTCAATCCATAAATAAGTTAGTGAGAATTTTAAGAGGCAAAAAAATATTTGTTCCAGACAGACCAGGTGAACCAAAAGAGACAAATGCAAATATTAATTATGCAAGAAAAGCTTTAAGTTGGAAACCAAAGATTTTATTTGAAGACGGAGTAAATATTATGATTAAAAATATCAATGATTGGAAGAAAACTGATTTATGGGATGAAAATAGAATATCACATGCAACAAAAAATTGGTTTAAATATTTAAAGTAAAATATGAACAATATACTTATAACTGGCGGTTCAGGCTATGTTGGATCTAGATTAACGTTTAATTTATTAGAAAAGGACAAAAATATTAACAAAATTGTAAATTATGATCTGTCATGGTTTGGAGACGATCATTTACCAATAGAAAATCCTAAATACGTATACTTGAAAGAGGATATACGAAATTTTACACAATTTGAAAATGCTTTAAAAAAATTTAATATTAATATTGTAATTCATCTTGCTTGTATTTCTAATGACCCGAGTTATTTATTAAATGAAAAATTATCACGGTCAATTAATTACGATTGTTTTGAAGAATTAGTTACCAAAAGTAAAAAAAATGGAGTTAAAAAATTTATTTATGCATCCACCTCTTCAGTTTATGGTGTTAGTGAATCGCCTGATGTTAAAGAAGACCATCCATTAAAACCAATCACAGATTATAATAAATATAAAGGCTTATGCGAGCCACTCCTAAAAAAACATTTGGACAAAAATTTTACTGGTATAATAATTAGACCAGCTACAGTTTGTGGATATAGCGAAAAAATGAGATTTGATTTGACTGTAAATATTTTAACTAATTTTGCATATCATAAAAAATATATAAAAGTTTTTGGAGGAAAACAATTTAGACCGAATATCCATATTGATGATATGTGTGATTTATATAAATATTTAATTGATAATGATTTTAATGAATTAAATGGAGAAACCTTTAATGCTGGTCATCAGAACCTCTCTGTTGAAGCAATTGCTGCTGAAACAAAAAAAATTGTTGAAAAATTTACTTCATCTAAAATAGATATAAGATTTGAAAATTCTGATGATATAAGATCCTACCAAATTAATTCAGACAAAATCCAAAATGTTATGGGATTTAAATTTAAGAAAAGTATACAAGATGCAGTATTAGATCTTTGCAAATCTTTTAAAAATAATAAAATAAATGATAGCTTCAATACAAAATATTCAAATTTGCAAGTTTTAAAAAATTTTAACTTGGATGAAATTTTATAATTTTTTTAAAAAAATACTTATAGTTTTTAAATTAGTTTATCTTTGTATATTCAAATTAGAAATTCTAAATTTATTTAAAATAATTTTTTCTAATAAAAAATTTATTTTAGTAAATGAGGATAGAATCGGTCATTTTTCTATTGATACTATCACATTATTTGAAGTTGTAAAAAATAATGAAGAATTTAAAAAAAAAAATATAATTATTTTTAATATAGATAACAAAGATACTTGCAATATATTCTTAAAAAAAAAATTAATAGAAAAATTTGTATCTTATAAATTCGAAGTTTTGTTAACTAATCTTGGTTTTATAATCCCGAAAATCTTCAAAAAAACAAATATTGAGATTAAAAAAATATACAAACACCTTGAAAAATTAGATGTAAAAGAATTTTATTTAAATAATAATTATAAATTTATTCCAATATTTAAGAATGTATTTAATGAAGGTAAAATTTTTAGTACAAAATATTCAAATGTTCTAAATTTTTCTGAAGAGGAATTAAATCAATACTATGAATTAAAGAAAAAGTTAAATTTAGAGAATTATGTTTGTGCTATCGCTAGAGATGAAAAATATTTAAAAATTAATAACAAAGCTGAGTTTAATTATCATAATTATAGAAACTCTAACTACTTAAAATTATTAAAAACTGCCAACTATTTAAACACAGAAAAAAATTTAAAAGTTTTAAGAATGGGAAATATTAAATCTGAACTTTCAAGCAAAATTTTTGATGAAAATCACATAGATTTTTACGATAAAAGTAATATCGGTATTGAAGACATATTATTACTTTCACATTGTGAATTGTTTATTGGAGATACAGCAGGAATTGTAACAATTCCCATAATATTTAATAAACCTAGTATAAGGTATAATTGGATACCAATTTTTAATTCTGTGTCTCATAATAGTGTTATTATTCCTGCTTTAATTAAGAGAAAAAATACAAATAACTTTGTAAGTTTTAGAGAGTTGTATACAAACTATTCACAAAATAATCTAAGAAGCATGAGAAAATCTAAATTTTATGAAGAGAATGATTTAGAAATAGTTTACAATGATGAAAATGATATCTTAGATGCAACTAAAAACATATTATCAAAAGATTTTTTCAAAAAAAAAAGTGATAATCAGTTGCAATTTGAAAAAATGATGAATGAATTTAAAATTTATAACCCTGGAATAGTATCACCACTTTTTTTAGAAAAAAATTTAGATCTATTTATTTAAATTAAGTTATGAAAAAAATTAATTTTGCAAAAATTAAATATGAAAATATTTTCCTAAAAAAGAAACTACTTAGAAATCTTAAACCTGTTTTTAATCATGGAAATTTTATTCTTGGAAAAGAAGTTCAAAAATTAGAGCAGAAAGTTTCTAAGTTAACAAATACAAAATATGCTGTTGGTGTTTCAAGTGGTACCTCAGCTTTATACCTCTCTTTGAAAGCTTTAGGAATTAAAAAGGGAGATGAGGTTCTTACTGTAGCAATGTCTTACTTAACAACAGTTTCGTCTATAGTTTTGACAGGTGCCACTCCCATCATTGTGGATGTAGATGACACTATGAATATTTGTGTGAAAGATTTAAAAAAAAAAATTACAAATCGATCAAAAGCAGTTATTGCTGTGCATCTATCAGGAAATCCATGTAATATTGATGAATTAAAAAAAATTACAGATAAAAAAAAAATAAAATTAATAGAAGATTGCGCTCAAAGTATTGGTAGTAAATATAAGAATAAATCTGTAGGCTCTTTTGGTGATACTGGTTGTTTTAGTTTTCATCCTTTAAAAAACTTAGGTACATTGGGAGATGGAGGAATGATAGTTACAAATTCAAAAAAATTGTATGAATATTTGAAAATAGCTCGAAATAATGGGCATCCACATAGAGATGAATGCGATTTTTGGTCATTTAATATGAGACTTGATACAATTCATGCTTCATTTTTATTAACTAAATTGAGTTATCTAGATAAATGGATTGAACAAAGAAGGATAAACGCAAAGATTTATTATCAAAAATTAAAAGAATTACCTATTATTTTGCCAGAAATTAACAAATTTAAATATCACACATATCATCTATTTGTGATTAGAACAAAAAATAGAGATAAACTCATAAAATATCTTAAAGCCAAAAATATTGAAACTAAAATACATTACCCATTACCAATTAATAAAATGAAGGCATTTAAAAAAAATAAATTTAAAGAAAAAAAATTAATAAATACGAATAATTTTTCTAAAGAAATTTTAAGTTTACCTATAAATCAATATCTAAAAAAAAAAGAAATTAATTTTATAGTAAAATGCATTAAAAATTTTTTTCATAAAAACAATAAAAATTAAAATTTCTATGATTAATTTACTAAGTTCACCAAAAAAATTGAAACTAGATTTCATTCAAACTAATCCATTTTATATTTTTAAAATAGAAAATTTTTTATCTAATGAGGAATACTCGTATATTTTTAAAAACTTTCCAGAATTAAATAGTTACAATTTAAGTGAATTAGAGGGACAAAATAAAAAATTTTCTTTTAATTCTAGACAAAAAAATTATTGGAATACTTTAAATAAAAATAAAATGGTAAAAAATCTTCATGAACAAATTTTTGATGAAAATTTTGTAAAATTTTTTTATCGCTCTCTATTTTATAAATTTGTAAAATCAAGATTATTTGATTTAAAATATCTTATTAAATTTTTTAGGATTAAAAGATTCGAAAAAAAAAAAAGAGGTTTTTTAGATAAATTTTTTTTTACAGATATAATATCTGATATTGAGTATTCTTATATGACTAATGGTGCAAAAATAGTTCCACATACAGATTCTAGACAGAAATTGCTAAGTTTAATGCTTTATTTTCCCGATCAAGATTTAAAACAAAAAGATATCAATAATCTCGGAACAACATTTTACATCAATAAAGATAAAAATATTAATAACAGGCATTTATTGTCAGAAATTGAAGAAGAAAATTTTAAAAAAAAATCAATAAATAGAATTACATTACCTTTTGAAAAAAAAACGCTATTCGGTTTCATTAGAAATAATTCTTCTTGGCACACTGTAGAGAAATTTAATATCGATGATAATTTTGTAAGAAAGAGTTTAAATATCAATTTATATATTTGATTTATGCTAAAATTTTTGAGGAGATTTGGAAATAAATTAGAGATTACTTTTTATATAGTTATATTTTTATCAATTATTTCCTCTTTCTTAGAAATTTTATCCTTAGCAAGTATTCCAATTTTGTTTTCAATAATATCAGAAAACTCATTTCAATTTATTGAAAATGAAAGATTGAGGATGTTTTTAAGTAATTTGATAATTAATTTAAATAAAGATCAATTGATAAAACTTTCTTTATTAACAATTATGGTAATTTTTATAATCAAAGGTTTAATATTAATTATTAATTTTATTATTGATGGAAGTTTAAAAAAAAAATTTTCTAAGATAATAAACAATAGATTGTTTGAGTATTATTTAAATCTTGATTACTTAGATGTAAAAAAAATTAAATCTTCATCAATATTAAGAAATTTTAATTCTGAATTAAACATGTGCTTTCAATTTATTTACTCAGCAATGATTATGATTAGAGAGTTGATACTTTTAATATTTATATTAGCAGCTTTGCTTTTTTTTAACTTTAAAATTACGATTTCTGTATTGTTCGTTCTTACAATTGCTTTTTTTTTATTTTATTTATTGTTCCAGAGAAAAATCAAAAATTATGCACTAAGAATTCAATCATATAGATCTAAATATATTGAAAATATTTCTCAATCCTTTGGTTCGGTTAAAGAGACAAAAATTTATAAATTAGAAAATTTTTTTAAAAAATTTTTTACAGAAACAGTAAGTAAAATGAATAATTTTGATTTTAAGATAAATTTAGTTAGAAGGTTACCTAGGATTTATCTTGAAATTATATCGGTTTCTGTAATTTTAGCTTTAATTTATTATTCTTTTATTATTGAGAACAAACCATTTGAAAGTGTAATAATTACTTTAAGTTTTTATGTAGTGTGTTTCATAAGAATCATTCCTTGTTTAACTCAATTAAATATTCTGTTAACTCAATCGAAACAAGCATTACCAAGTTATGAATTAATAAAACAACTCTTTGAAAATAAAATAAATGAAATAAGTAAAAATGAGATAAAATCTCAAGACAAATTTATA
>MDSZ01069047.1_pt1 | contig 10631 bp, 8 predicted proteins | sample 811201 | NCBI WGS metagenome assembly MDSZ01 (sample SAMN05326647, study PRJNA326480) | marine metagenome | isolation source: seawater | place: Indian Ocean: North | collected 2010
GAATTTGGTTTTGATCCAGGTGTAGAATTACAAGAGGGAGTAAAACTTCCTAAGCCATATCTTGAAGTTTCAACTAAGTTTGAAAAATTTGACCGTTTATTAGATAGGAAAGAAGCACTTGAAATTTCAAATTTAACTGACGAAGAGTTTGATTCAATTTTGGATATTGTAATCAAGATTGATGAAATCATTGAAAGAGAAGCTGCAAAAAATGGACTAATTCATGTTGATGGGAAAAAGGAATTTGCTCTAGGTCCTAATCGAGTACCAGTATTGGTTGATTCATTTGGGACACTAGATGAGGACCGATGGTGGGCTGCTGATGATTACGCCAATGGAACAATAGTGTCATTATCAAAGGAATTTGTTCGTGAACATTATCTTGAAACAGGACATCACACAGAATTATATGCTGCTAGAGAAGCAGGTACAGAAGAACCACCAATTCCAGCATTACCAGATGAAATAATTAAAAAGACATCAGAATTATATGCAGAAATGTTTGAAAGATTAACAGGAATGGATTTTAATTAGTTATGAGATCTCATTAAAACTCCTGTATTTTGTTTAATTGCATCCCTAAGAATAATACTCAGGTCATTGGCAAATGTACGAACTCCTCCATCAAGTGGTTCATTCGCAGAAACAGTCCATTTTACGCTTTTCAATTGCTTGTGTAATTTAACTACTTCATCAATTAATAGATATCCTAGCAATGACATCCCCCATTTTCCTTTAGAGAATTTTTCATGTCCGTGTATTGATTTTGAGAACCCTGAATGTAGTTGGGAAATTAGTTTAAACATCTCTTTCCCATTTTCATTGTCTGGAACTTTTAGATGCATTAAAAGATAACTTATTGGATTACCTTCTCCTAAAGGAACTCTACCTAGGCGCTCTTTAGATTTACCTTTTCCTAATGGTGGATGCATTTTACTTTCTAATGACTTTGATGCAATAAATATCAAATTTGCATCATCCCAAGGGATATCTTTTCTATTTCTTGGATTTTCTATTCCTTGTTCTGAAATTCTCCTAGCAATAACGGGGTTGTCACTTAAAAATTGTGTAAAATCTTCATCGTTAGTGTCCAAAACTGCCAATAATTCTAGAACCCCTTCGCAATCAAAAGTATCGAATGTATAGAAGGGGTTTATTCCCGTATTATCTTGGAAACCGCTCATGTTATTCACCTAATCGTAGTATCTTTTTCTTGACATCATTTTGTTAATTTTTGCATCAATGTCATCAGGATCAGGCTCATCATCATCAATTTGAGTTACTTCAACAATTTCTTCTTCTTCTTCTTCTTCTTCTTCTTCTTCTTCTTCTTCTTCGGCAATTTCATTAATATCTTTATCTTCATTTGATGCATCTTCAGAAATTTCCTCAATATCATTATCAATATGTATTGATTCTTTTATTTCTTCTTTTATTTCGTTTTTATTTTCTATCGTTTTTCTTGTTGCTTTTTCAGTGTTCCTTGTATTTATTTTCCCTTTCTTTTTTGGTTTCAATTCAAGAAAACCTAGTAATTTGGCACCAATTAATATTATTGCTGATGAAAGAAGTCCCCACACCCATTCATTTTGTTCGAGTATTGGAGCACTGATATTTGGAACCATATATGTATAGTCATTATCCTCTAAATCATCATCTATATGCCAAGGTTCTGCACAATTTAAATTGAAATTTATTTCATCACCAGATGAAATATTTGGTAATGGTATTGTCAATGTAGGTGCTAACTGCCCCTTGGCCATATCAATCTTCCAAAGGCCACTCCATTCCCCTTGTGAATGTGATGCACTTAGAACACAATGAACATCTAAGAGTTGTTCATAATTTTCTCTTCTCATATTAATAGTAAGATCTTGATTGTCTGATGAAATTTCTATTGACGAGATTCCAATATTCCATCCGAGGTGTCTTATGACTATGTTTTCAGATTCACTGTCAATTAATTTTCCAAATCCATCATATATTTCTATTTCAAGAAGATGTTTACCACTTCTTATTTGCCATGTTTCCATGCTGAGATTATGTATTGTTGAGTTTCCAATTTGTACTCCTGAAAGACTTTCTATTAATTCCCCATTTATTCTAAGAATTATATTCCATCTTACTTCTTCAGAATTTGCGGATAATTGGCAACTTGCAATATTCTTAGATTCGCTATTTATTCCTGATTCAAGTTCACTTAATGTTGTTGATTCAAAATTACAACTTGCAACTAGGTTTGTTTTTTCAAACATTATTGTTTTGTATTTCAGCTCATCTATACAGTTTTCTAAATTAGTAGTTTTACAATATTGATATTCTAAAACTCCTGTATTTGTTAGTTCAATTATTGAATGCTCATTATTCATGTCGCCAAGAATTTTTATTTCTACAGCATCATTTTCATATCCTGTAAATACTGGACTTCCCCCCCATGAAATATCCAAGCCACAACAAAAAGTTTTGACATTTAAAGTAATATTTTCTGTAGAGCCCGAAGAATCGGTAATTTTAATGATTTGAGAAAAATTATTTTGATCCCAATTTTCAGAAGGAATAATTGAAATCGGTAAACCAATTGTTGAACCAGAGGGTATGTAAAAATAATCTGGGGATACTTTCTCCCATCCTTCTGGAAGTTCTAATTCCATTGTAATTTTATTAAGAGAGTTGCCAGAATTTTTGATCCATGCCATGGGGTATCCACCTGCACTACTAATAATCCAATTATCTTCAAAACCAATTTCTAAAGAATATGTGCTTGCAACTCTAAGTGGGATGCCAATTTCACTTCTCCCTTCAAGGGTATCTCCATCTTTGACAATAAGTGTCATGATGCCAATTTCTCCTGCAATTGAATTTGATGGAGGAGTGACTTCTAAATCTACAGAAATAGATTCTCCTGGTTCAACCGTTGTCATTGATGGAATTTCACTCATATTCCATCCACTGGGTAATACTGGGAGTAATATCGGCTGTACTATTGAATTTCCTTTATTTTCGATTTCAATAGATATTACTGAACCCGATGCATTTACATCTAAATTTGAATCATCTAATTTTAAAGACCAGCCACTATTTCTTGTGGTCGTCACTTTAATACTAAATTCACCAAAAACACTAGAGTCAGAGATTAAACTTAGATTGTGATAGAAAATACTACCTTCCCAAGAAGTATTTGGTATGGTGATATTTATTGAAAATGTACTTGTTTCATTAACATTTAAAATTCTTTCAGGCTCAATTTCACTATACCATGTTGAGGTATCATTTTGATTTTTAACGGTGCTGGTTGACAAACTCCATTCCATAATGTCTTCTAGATTTCCTGTATTCGTCACATTGAATTTAACATTAATAATTTCATTTTGAGCACCAAATATGTCTAAATTAGAGATATTAGATATAGACCAATTGTGGTGCTGTTTTGCCGTAATTGGTATGTCTGTAAATTCATAGAGGTTATTGTCTATCTCAGATATTATTGAAACTCTAATCATTACAGATTCACCAGCTGGGGTATTTTCAGAAATGCTGTAATCAATAGTTGGGAATACACTTGTATCTACTCCCAATGTAAATGTTGACTGGGGAATATTAAACATAATTCCAGGATTGTTTTTAACGTCTCCCGTGTCTATAAATTCAGCATTTAATTTGAAAATATCTTCAGCATTTCCTTTATTTGTTAATTTAACAATTAGTGAATTAATCGAATTTACATCAATGATGATTGGGCTTGTAGATGGTTCAACAATTTCAACTTCTGCTCTGTTGACCTGCAAAAGATTCACACTAAAATTGATACTTACATCATTTTCTATATTGTAATTGATTACATGAAGTAATGGTGGTGATTGTTCAGCTATTGAAACATTTAGCCATGTATGTCCAACTTCTTCTTTTTGTGAAATATTCAGAATATTTCCATTAAGTGTCCCGTGTCCTTCAGCAGACCAAACCCATCCATTTTGCATCATTCCTGCTGCTGCAAGATCTATTGCAATATCTCCTTGACTTGAATTGCTTTCTAATTCCCAAGACAAATCAACACCGGGGATGCTTTTTACATGAGGAGGGCTCATTGAAATTAAATTTGCAATAAATGTAAAATCAATAGATTTGCATAAATTATCGTCATCAGTTCCAATGCATGCTGTAAATGTGTTTTCAGCAATAGATCCTAGCCCCCATTCTGACGATTCAGGGACAGGCACTACTGCTAAAAATTCCCTTTTTTCACCAGGTGCTAAAGTAATAGAATAATATGGCCCTCCATTTTTATCAAAAATTAATGGCTCTGATTGCCAATTATTAGAACTCCATGATTGGCTAGTTAACCTTTCTTCAGCATTACCTAAATTTTCCATTTGGAACCATGCAGTAGCATTAGCTCCATTTAGGCCATGGCCAGTAGATATTGGATTTCCATTGGGTCCTGTGATTGATAAACCTCTTGTTCTGTTAACTTCTATTGGAATTAGAAATTCCTTACTAATTTCGGGGTTAGAATCTAATGTCATAGTTAGTAAAAAAGAACCATATTCTGAACCTTCTGCATTAGGTGGAATAGAAACTAAAAGGCTTGGGTTCCATGCTTCTCCGTCAGGGTCGATAGTTACAGATTGACTTGAATTTGGGTTTTGATCTAATATGGTCCAGTTTTCAGGCATATTTGAATTATTTATTGTCATACTCCATTCGGATGAGCGCCTACCTATTGCGAGAATACTAATGTCTAAAGTTTCTGATTCGCCAGGATTAATTCTAGTAGTTTCTGGAGGTAGTGAAATCGCTAAGTCGTATGGTTCTACAACAATAAATTCCACAGTATAATCGTCATTATCTGTTCTTGACTGAGTAAGATTTTCATTTGGATCTAATTCCAATCTAATCTCATGAGTTCCAATTGTTGCTGTCCATTCAATAGTAAATGATGAATCAATCGCATTACCGCTAGGGGTAGATGGTTCCATGTCCAGAATTCTATGTGTCGTATGCAATTCATCATTGATATACACCCAAGCATCTACAGGTTCATCAGAAGAAACAGTACCATGATTGGCATATTGTAATGTAATCTCTACCATGTCACCAGGGTCTGCAGCAGATGGAGAGAAAAATATTCCTCTATTATCTAATATGGGGGCAATATCAATATTTGCTTGAGATACTAATACATCTCCTATAAGTATGTCAAGTAATCCATCTCCATCTAAATCTGCTACGGATGGAGAAGCCCAACTTCTTTTACCAAGATCGATATCATCATCCCAGATGTCTGAATTTCCATTATCACCATCATATGCACGTAAAGTTTGTCCATATGCAATAATTATCTCTGGTGCTCCAATTCCATTAATGTCCATGGCGATTGGTTGGCTTATTGCAATACCGTCATTTGAATTTCCATCATATGGCTCCATGTCTTCCCACCATCCAGATGAATTTCCGGTAATATCTTCGCACCCAACTCTTCCATGTCTCTCAGAATTTAGAACTCCTGTTTCAAACCATGTAGTCCAGCAGACAAATTCATCAATTCCATCATTATCAATGTCTACAGGTAGTGGTGGTGCCTCAGCATACCCATTTGGTGCCGAAAATGACCATATTTCACTTCCGTCAGTTAATTCATATGCATGGAAACTAGCACCATCTACAGGGGAGTTATCATCCCAATCTCCTGGAGCAGTGAAAATTACTTCTGGGACGGCATCATCATCTAATTGTGCTACAACAGGCCCAGGTAATCTGATATGAGGTACTCCACTATCTTGCTCAGAAATTAATGATCTTGTATTCCAATCAAGTGAGCCAGTTTCTGAATTAATTCTCCATGCCCACATATTTCCATCATCTGAATCTATCGTAGTGACTAATATTGCAGAGTTATCTTCATCAATTTGAGCCCATGTTGGGTCCGAAGGATGTGTGCCATAATCTAATTCAATTTGCCATAATGGTTGATTTGGAGCTGAATTGGAAAGGGGGAATGCAATTATTGTTGGTCTATCCGAGACGCTATCTACTGCAGATATGATTAGTTCAGGATCTCCATCAAGTTGTAAATCTGCAATCAGTGCTTGTGTTGATGCAAGATGTCCAGCATTAAATGAATCTGCAGCAATTCCGATATTTAGATCAGGTTCTGTATGAGTCCATAATAACTCGTTAGAATGTTGATCTGCATTCCATGTACCTGCTTCTGAGCAAGAAAGTTGAGGTGACCATACATCAATTGTAAGTCCAGATGAGGTGTCATATGCTAGAATGATTTCAAAAATTCCATCACCATTTACATCAACAATTGCTGGAGTAGATTTGACATCAGAAGTTTCACCTAAATCGACTCTCCATGCCTCTCGATTTAATCCACCTTCTACTATGACAAGCCAATCATTACCCGAACCAGAATTACGCTCAATTGTAAAAACTGCAAATAAATTTCCTAAACCGCATCTTTCTTCAGATGATGGATATGTGGAAATCTGGCCAGAAAAATCACCTATTGCAGTACCTAAACTTTGAACTCCATATGTATCATCTGCTGAAGATTTCCAATTAATTGCAGGTTCGGAAATAATCCCTAGTGAAGATAAACCAAATCCGCCATTCATTGAGTGTGCAGAAATCGTTGAATTCCGTGTTGGATTATGGCCAAATTGAGGCCAAGGCTGTTCTGAACCAGTCCAAACTTCAGTATTTTTCGCAAAAGATTCTTGTTGACTTTTATCATTTGGAGTTAATGCTAATGGTACCCATGATTGAAGTAGAATTATCGTGATTGAAACCAAGACAAATATGTAACTTGCACGGGCTCTAGTCATTACGCTCACATTGGAGTCATTGAGCGATTACTAAAAGATTAAGGTTTTAATTGCAAGAAACAATCTGAATGAGAGGAGAGATTGAAGTTCCGAAATGATTTGAAATGCTTATATGGAGGTCTTAGGTCGGAAGTTTACTTCGACCTCTCTCTCTTGAGGCTACCAGTGACGGACAGAGTGGGATGATTCCCGCTTTGTCGACTGTAATTGAGGGCGGGAAGTAGGTGAAATGCCATGTACATGCAAACAACTATGGAAGATACATTACGTATTCCTGCAGAGTTTATCCGTAAAGGACAATCTCTTAATCAGAGAATAGATGAATTAGCATCAGAAGCATTTGAAGGTAAATATGATTCTGAAAATAGATTTGTTCTGGTCACATATGATCATGAACCGATTGGCAGGGGTAGAATTATCCATGGTGATGGTGCTATTTACCAAAAAGTTAAATTTAAAGCAATATTATTTGTGATGTTAGAAAATGAAGTTATTGAAGGAGCTATTTCCGAAGTACACGACTTTGGATGTTTTATTAGAATCGGTCCTGTAGAGGCATTATTACACAAATCACAAATCATGGATGATCATGTAGATGTTAGAGATGGGCAAGATAGGAAAATAGTTGGACGTACAACAGGGAAAGAATTAGGAATTGGAGATCCTGTAAGAAGTAGAATAGTTTCATTATCATTTAATCCCGCAGATCCAAAGAATTCGAAAATTGGATTGACATGTAAACAACCAGGTTTAGGCGGATTAGAATGGTTAAAGGAAGAAAGGTAAGAGGTGATTAAACATGGCACAAAATAAGAGATTTGCTTGCGGAGAATGTCATTTAGTTTTACCAGAATCAATAGATCAATGTGTACATTGTCCAAGTTCTCCAGTTACTTTAGATTGGAGTGGTTATGTATTAATTTTAGATTATAATCGTTCTGAGGTTGCTCAAAGACTTAAAATCGAAAGAAATGGTGAGTATGCACTAAAAGTATCAGTAAGGTGAAATCATAATGGAAGTAATTAATAGAAAAGAAAATAATTTACTCAATAGAGTGGAAATTGAATTTAGTATAAAACATTCACAAAAGGCAACACCTAGCCGAAAAGAGATGTTAAATATGGTTCTAAAAACAGAGCCAGGGTCAAAAATGGATTTAATAATTTTAAAGAGAGTTAATACGAGGTTTGGCCAAGCATTAACAACAGGGTTTGCCCATGTATATGCAGATGCCGATTCATTGAAAAATACTGAAATGGAATATATGATTAATAGACATGTTATTGAAGATGAGCCAGTAACAGAAGAAATGCCTACAAAGGATGATGTTTCTGGAGGTGAAGAATAGTGGCAGAAGGTAAAAACGTATCAAAAAAATGGGAAAAATATGATACGTCAGGAGATAAATTAGTTCGTAAGAATGCTTTTTGCCCAATTTGTGGCCCAGGTGTATTTTTAGCTATACATAAAGACAGAGTTACTTGTGGTAAATGTGGATATCGCCAAGACGAAGAAACAAATGAAGAAGAGTGAATCATTTGTAATGGTTTGTAAAAAAACCAGCATTATCTAATACCATCCAAGAAGAATTGTTTTTGAATACAGACTTTCCAATTTCTTTTCTGTTTTCTTTTTGTATAGATTCTTTAGCCCATAAAACATCTTTTCTCCAAATACATATTCTCCAGCATTCTTTTTCAGAATCCCATTTTGCATCTTGTACTGGACCTAATTCTTTCATTTCGAAAGCCTCATTAGAATTTAAATCCTCAATCCATAACAAATTACCTTCAGGACAGCAAAGTAGGATTTTATTTTCAAAATTAAATGTTTTTTCTAATATGTGGGGAAAAGAAACATTTCCTTGCTCAATTATTTTTCCATTTTCTTCATCCATTAATGCCCATTCAGCACCTTTAGACCAAATTAGTAAACCTTCAGGAATAATTGACATAGATACAACAACATTTGCATTTTCCAAATTATTTTTCCATTTTATTTCAGGAGACCTCCATAATTCATTTGATTCATGGTCTATGCAATATACTCCTCTTTTCCATGTTGAAAATGCCACATAATTAGTACTGGAAACAATAGCTAATGGTTCTGAATCTAAAGTATGAGACCATTTAGATCCTGAAACAGTGGCAACCCCATTTTGGTTTAATTTAATTCGCAAATCAGATTTAGATACTCCTTCTTGCAATTCCGAATTCAAATCAATAGCAGCCATTCTAGCAATCATTAATTCTAAATCTACCCAAAAACCGAATAAAATATCGTTTGAAACAGATGATTTTGTAATTGAAGTTGGAAATGGAATTTTATGGTTTGATTCAGGTTCAAGTAACTCATTAATTATTTGTAATTCTCCATCCATGCCAATAATAAGCATTCTATTATTCCCTAAATTAATAATCTTTTGTGGCGGGAATCTGAGAGTGCTGTCCATACCCCTCCTAAGGAATATAATAGATAATCATTGAAGACGATATGCTATCATAGTAAGTTGCTTGGGAGACATATGGCCGAGCAAGTTATACTGATTATAATTAGTGGAAGCGATATTGCTTCAACTAATCAGGCTGAGTCATTATTGGAGAAATGTCAATGGGTGGATGCCCCCCTTGTAGAAGGTTTCAAAACATGGAATTGTAATTCGGTAAGGTTATGGTGGAGAGATGGTGGAGTTTTATTCGAAGATGATTTAGACACTAGGTGGGAGAAAGTTACAGGTGAAAAAGTAACTGAGGTTATATTTCCAAGCAGGCATGTAGCTGCATCAGGTCTTCCCTGTTTAACAATTCATCCAATAGGAACACCTCAATATGAGGTTGGTGAAAAACCACCTTTTGGAGGTAAGTCTGCAGATGCTCCACCTCCATCTCCAAGAATGTCTTCTTGGATGAATGAATTAAAAAAACAAGCAAAAATACATGAATTATTGGATGAATTTACAGTAAGTTTTGAAACAACACATCATGGCCCTTGGATTAGTGTACCTTCATTATTTATTGAAATTGGTTCCACCGAGGATAAGTGGTCTAATAAAAAAGCCGCCTCAGCTCTTGCCGATGTAATTATTTCAGGATTGAATTTAAAATCAAGTGCAATGGTGCCTGAAATTAATTCTGAAAAAGTAGTTTTTTGCCTAGGTGGAGGACACTATGCACCACAGCCAATGAGACTTTCTGATAAGGGCATAGTTATTGGCCATATGCTTGCAAATTATGCATTAAAAATGGAAAAAAACGAGGGTGAGATCACCTCGGATAATTTGCCTAATGGACCATGGAAGCAAGCAATAATGGCTGCATATAATTCTACAAAAATAGCAAACCCTAATTCCGAAATTTGGGCTTATATCGATAGAAAATCATTCAAAGGTTGGCAAAGAAGTGCAATCATTCATTTTTTAAATTTACAAAATATCCCTTATGGAAGGACAGCAGATTTCATATGAATGGAATCATAACCATCAAAGTTCTATTTCTGTTCACCCATTCATGGCAGGTGGTTTTTTTGGGCGCTCATTAGTTTCTGTTTTGCCATGGATGCCTAAATTTGTTGTTGGATGGGTCGCAAGAAGATATGTTGCAGGAAAAGATATAAATTCCGCTATCAAAATAATGAAAAATCTAGAAAAACAATCAGCATGTACAACTGTAGACGTACTTGGAGAAGAAATAAAAACACTTGAAGAAGCTAATTTTTTTGTAGAGGAATATAAACAGGTAATTAAGGCGATTAATAAGGAGAATTTAAATGCAAATATTTCAATAAAGCCAACCGCCTTTGGA
>MDSZ01212588.1_pt1 | contig 10631 bp, 6 predicted proteins | sample 811201 | NCBI WGS metagenome assembly MDSZ01 (sample SAMN05326647, study PRJNA326480) | marine metagenome | isolation source: seawater | place: Indian Ocean: North | collected 2010
CGGCGGGCGCCTCCTCCTTCGTCGAGGTCAAGGATTCCCACGTCTCCGGCGTGTCGGTCATCACCGGCGGTGACGGCTTGGTCCGCTTTCTTGAGGACCTGACCCAAGACGGTGGTCTTGGGGTCACCATTCCAACCACGCTCAACTCGGCAGGATGCGATGCGGACCGCATGGACGAGATGGACCTCGGCCGTGAGGGCTTTTTGGAAGCCCAGCTCAACATCGTGGACGCCTACACCAAACTCGGCATTCGCCCCACGCTCTCCTGCACCCCGTACGACCGCGGGGAGGAACTCGAGGAAGGCATCGCCTGTTGGGCGGAATCCAACGCGGTGTGCTTTGCGAATTCGTGGACCAAGATGCGGACCAACCGTGAATCGGGGCTGTCTGCCTTGGCCACGGCCCTGACCGGTTTTGCACCGCGTTGGGGGCTCCACCTTGACCGGCATCGGGTGCCCAACATCCGCGTCGAGGTGACCGCAGAACTCAGCACCTTGGCCGATTATTCGATCCTCGGCGACTGGATTGGCGCACAGGCCCAGCCAGGATGGTCCATGCCGTGGGGTCCGATGCCGCTCATCCTTGGCCTCGAATCAGGCATGACCTTCGCAGAGCGCAAGGCCCTGACCGCGGCGGCTGCGAACTACGGCACGCCGATGCTGTGGGTCAACGGCATCTCTGACGATCCGCCCTTGCAAGTCGATGGCATGGATTGGGCACCACCTGAAGGCGGCTGGCAGGGCACCCTCGTGTTTGACGACGGAGCCCTCGCGAAGCGAAAGGAGGAGCTTGCACCGAAGGGCACCGTCGACCTGGTCGTCATCGGTTGTCCGCAAGCCTCCCTTGAGGAAATGCGTCTCACGGCTTCGGCGGTCAGGGCGCACGCCGAAATGGGCGCCCACATTCCTGACGGCCGGCTGTGGATGTTCACCAGCCGAGAGAACCACGCCTTGGCCGCGGCGGACGGCACCTTGGCGCTGCTCGAGGAGAGCGGAGCGGTGGTGCTGAAGGACACCTGCCCGGAAGTGACGCCGTACAACCGCGAGCGCTTCAACCACCTGCTGACGAATTCGATGAAGGCTGAGCATTACCTGACCAGCGGACTCAACCGTATTCCTACCAGCGTGACGGACATCGAGACCTGCGTGGCGCACGCCTTCGATCCTTCACTGGCGCAGGGACCTCGTCCAGACCTCGGTGATCGTTCGCATCACGTCCCACAGAGCAACGTCAGCCACCAGAATGCAGCATGTGCACTGGCCGGTGAAGGCTTGTCGTCCCAACCTGAATACCGCGTGGTTGGACGCGCGATGGTCACGGACGTGCCGATCACCTACCTCGGTTACGTCGACCGCGAGACGGGTGAAATCGATGAGCGCGGCCATCCGTTGGACGGTCGCCCGATCGAGGGCAAGGTCCTGATTTACCCGAAAGGGTCGGGGTCGACGGTCGCCCCCTACGTGCTGATGGGGCTGATGTACCGCGGGCGTGGTCCAACGGCCATCGTCAACAGGGACGTGTGTCCCTTGTCGCTTCCTGCCGCTTCACTCTTGGGTCTGCCCTATGCGCATGGTTTCGATGAGGACCCTTGCCTTGCGGTCAACGACGGCGATCTGGTCGAGGTTGTGCGCGAGGCTGGAGGCGCCGTTCGTCTGAAGGTGCTTGAGCGCGCTGAGCCACAGGGGTGAGGTCATGAGGCCGGTGTTGGTCACGGGCGGAACGGGTTTTCTTGGGTCACACTTGGTTGACCTCTTGGTCGAACAAGGCCACGACGTGGTGGTGCTGGACAACGGGTCGCGCTCATCGCTCGATCGTTGCCCGCCCGGCGTCCGCCTCATCGAAGGCGACGTGCGCTCCGAAGAAGCATGGTTGGCCGTGGACGAGGCGGTTGGGCCGTGCGGCTTGATCCATCACCTTGGAGCCATCAACGGCACCGCACGCTTTGACCGCGAGGCCATCGACGTCATCGACGTCGCAGTCAACGGTGCCCTGCACGCCATCGATGCGGCCGAGCGTTGGGGAGCGAGGCTGGTGATGGCCTCGTCGCCCGAGGCCTACGGCGAGGCTTCGACCGTGATGCACGGCGAGGGACGTTCCACGTTCGCGCCACCCACGGAGCACCTTCGCCACAGTTACGGGGCCTCGAAATACCTCGTCGAGGTCATGGCACAGGCCGCGGTGCAACGTGGTCTTGACGTGCGTATTGCGCGACCATGCAACGCCTACGGCCCCCGGGCCAGCGGCGGACAAAACGGGCAGGTCGTGGCCATGATGCTCGAACGGGCCGCCGATGGACGCCCGCTTGAGGTTCATGGTGATGGGCAACAAACCCGCTCGTTCACCTGGGTCGGGGACGTTGTGGACGGATTGGAATGCCTCGGACGTTTGGATGACGCCGTGGATGGTTCCGGGCCCCTGAGCGGCTCAGCCTTCAATTTCGCATCATCGGTCGAGACCAGCATCACCAACTTGGCCGCGCACATCAGCGCCCTGACCGGTGCCTCGGTGCAGAAGGGGCAACCGGGACATCCTGGTGATCCCCGTCACCGTCGTCCTGCGGTCACGGAAACCCACAAGCGCCTCGGTTGGAGGGCGACGACGTCGCTTGAGGACGGGCTGGCTCGCACGTGGCGCGCCCTTCAGGACGAGCGGTGATCGATCACCTGCGACCAACCGGTGGGGCTGGCCATCAGACGGTCCAATCCATGTTGGCACAGCACGTCCAGTGCCGCTGCGTCAGCGGACGCTTCTGGAAGCAGAACCTCGTCCACGCGAAGCACGACCAGCTTGGCCACGGCCTCAGGCAGCGGGAGTTCGTCCACCATCCGAACCTGCAGGGCCGCCGCGGCCCGGTCGAGGAAGGGTCGGCCCTCGGCGTCGACCGCATGAGGCACAGCGTCCCATTCGGACGTACCTCTCGGGACGGCGGGAGCCGTTCGCGCGACCATGTCGGCGTCGTCCGGTCCGCTCAGCAGCACGTAGAGGGTCGCGTTGGGGCATTCACGCAGGTTGAGCAAGGTGTCGCGCGCCCTGCCTTCGCGGTCGCTCGACAGGGACATCACGACCAGCGGAGGGCTGTTCGAGACCACGCTGAGGGACGTCATCGGTGCGAGGTTGTGCCGTCCGTGTTGATCCGTCGTGGCGACCAGCACCAGCGGACGCGGGGACAGCGTTGCGGTCAAGATTTGCGCCCGGGACGGATGATCGAGGTCGGCCATCTGGAACGTGGTGTGGCCGTTCATCAGGCGTTGCGTCGTTCGTGCGGGTTGGTCGTTGCCTTCCCCACTCAGCCAGGCGTCAAGCCGACCCGTGGTGAGTTCGTCAAGGGCAAAGGTGGTGTGGTCGCGGTACGCTTCCCAGCTGCTGGTGTCTTCGCCGCGCTCGACCTTACGGTCGATGGATGCAGAAGCGTAGGCAACGCAGCGTTCCAAGAACGCAGCCACCGTGCGCCGGGCTTCCTCGCTCAGGCCGTCACACTCCGAGTCCAAGTTCACGCATCAGCATGTCCACGTGCCCCTTGGCACGCACGTTGTAACGCGCCCAGGCAAAGGTACCATCAGGCGCGATCACGAAGGTGGAGCGGGAGCAACCCATGTACTCCTTGCCGTAGTTCTTCTTCATCCGCCACGTGCCGTAGGTCTCGTGGAGGCTTCCGTCCTCATCAAGAAGGAGGGGGAAGTTGAGCTCTTGCTTGGTGGAGAATTTGTCGTGCGAGCGGGCGCTGTCCTTTGAGACGCCCCACACGACGTAGGATGCCGTGTTGAGGCGTGCCATGTTGTCGCGGAAGTCGCACGCCTGCGTGGTGCATCCGGGCGTGCTGTCTCGTGGGTAGAAGTACAGGATGACATGCTTGCCTTGTGCAAGGGTTGCGCTGAGATCGTGCGTGTTTCCTTCTGCGTCTTGGGCGGTGAACGCCGGCGCGCGTTGACCTGCTTCGAAGGTGGGAGGTTCGCTCATGGTGGATGCTCGGGTCGGGCCTGTATCAACTGTTGGTCGTCACTCAGGCAGTGAAATCATCTATTGTGTCCTTTTTATGCGGAATGAATGAGGGATAATTCGGGACGGGTAAGGTCGGGTGTGATTGGCGATTCTTTCAAGAACCGGCAGGGAAAGTATGAGCCATGGCAGCGGTACGTATGTCCCGTCGCTGCCGCCGCTACCTCAAGCGGATTCAGCGTGCGCCGACCCGCTACGCGCTTCAGGAAATCGCTTCGTCCATCCAGAACGACCTGGACCGACGCCACCTCTCTTACGACGAGGCCCTCAACCTCGGCAACGTGATCCAGCACCATGCAGATCGCCTTCCAGGCGACACCATCGTGTATGCCATTTCCGACCGCGACGCCTACCGCCGCACCCTCGAGTTGTACCTCAAGGACGCGGTTCTGTCCCGCACCGAACAACTTCTCCTTTGGGAGGAGCGCCGCCGCTTGGGCATCAGCGACGCTGAACACGATCGACTGCTCGATCAATTGGTGGAGCAAATGAAGCGCCAAGGCAAGACCGTCGCGGTGCACACGTTCAGGAGGGCGAGCGCATGACGATGGCTGCCCGTGCTTCGTCCATTGGCTTGGTCGCTCTGCTGCTGCTCACCCTGATGGTGCCCATGGCCACGCCGGCTGCGGAAGCCACCTCTGGGCGTGCCGGCCCCGACTTCAGCGTCAGCGGTTTGACCTTGGACAACCACGGTTCCATCCAGTTGAACGAAGCAGGCCTCATCACCTTCGTGGCCGCCCCCGGCGACCACACGGTGCGCATCGAGGTCGCCAACGTGGGCACGCTCGCGGGGAGCGCCACCCTCACGTTGGTGCACAAAGGCTCTCCGACAGCGTTTGAGGTTCAGGTGGACCAGATGTCCACCGGCTCCCTCGCTCCCGGCGGTGCACCGTCAGTGTTCCTCATGTCGTGGACCGCCGCGACCGGAGAGGACCAGACCCTGTTCGCCCGCGTCTCGTCCATTCACGACGGGAACACCATGAACGACGAGCGCGAGATGGCCCTCGACGTCGAGCGATACCTCGAAGGCACAACCCTCCCCCCGACGCACCCACAGCCAGGCGCCGGCCAGTCCGTGGCTCGCCTGTCGCTGGGCGTTCACGACCTATCGGTGCCCGTCAGGAACGATGGCGTCATCGACATCGACGCCTCCATGGAGGTTGTCTTGACGCCGCTGGGCGGCGGGGCTGCGCAACCCTTCACGTCCAACATCATCCCTGTTCTCGCACCGGGTTCGCTGCACAACCCTGCCGAATCCGAGCTCCTCTTGGTGTCGCTGGACGCCACCAGCCTCGCGGGTGGATACAACGTCACCATGACCGTGACCTTCACCGGTCCTTCGTGGAGCGATGTGATCCAGGTGGCGGCCTTCGACGTCATTTTCTCGGACTATGCGGCCGTGCTCGAATCTCCGCAAGACCGCACGCTGCAGCCCGGCACCAGCAAATTGCTGACCTTCCGTTTGGACAACACCGGGCAGCAATTGGACAATTGGAACATCGCCACGCACAGCCTTCAGGGCTGGTCGGACACCTCTTCGTGGCCGTTGAACACCGGCCCGATTTCCGCGGGCAGCAACCTCGAATTTGTGGCCAACGTCGACGTGCCGATCACCGCCAGCATCGGCCAGACTGAACTGCTGACCGTGACCTTCACCTCGCAAGGCGCCAGCCCCCAGTACGCGTTGCAAGCCGTGATCAGCATCACCGCGGGTGAACTCTACCTTGCCGAGGTCGACATCGACAACACCAGCGTGAGCGTGGTGCCCGGTCTCCCGACGGGCATCATCGTCAACGTGACCAACCAAGGCAACGTCAACACCAATTTCCTGATGACCGCAGGCTTCTCCCCTGCTCCACAAGGCTGGACGGTCGAGTTGCCTGTACCGTCACACACCGGTTACCTTGCACCAGGAGAAACGGTGGGCCTTGAGGTCACCGTGACGCCCGCGCACATCAGCGCCCCACTCAATCCTGCTGAGCGGAACCAAGAGGGGGATTTGGTCGACCTCTGGGTTGGGGCCTCGGCGGTCAACGGCGTTCCCGTGACCGACGAACTCGAACTGTCTGTGGCGCCGGTGATCGTGGTCGACCCGGGCCTCGAATTTGATGACCTGGAACTCACGGAAGCCGACGTTCGTGCCGCCCGGTACGGCATCGGTTACGACGCCCTCGTGCCGATGGACCTTGAAGTGCGGCACAACCTCATCAACAACGTCAACGAATTGGTGAACGCCACCGTGGCCGTATCCGACGTTCGTTTCACCTCCCACGGCGGTGCGGGAGGGTTCGCAGAAACCTCCCGCTGGGCCTTCACGCCATCGCCCCCCAACGCCACCAACATGACGCTGGGCATGACCAGCCCCGCCGTGCTCTCCGTGCAAGGGCCCGCCGACTCCCTCCCGCTCGCTGGCTTGCTTGAAGCGGACGTGACGGTCACGCCAAGCCTCTCCGCCACGCACACCCTTGGAGGCGTCAACACGGCCCCCGTGACCCGTACGGTGACGGTCAGTGTACCGGGCATCAACGACGGGGAGATCATCGATGGAGGCGTGCTGACGGCCGATGTTGGCGTGGCCACCACCTTCCCGATCGGCCTGCGGAACGTGGGCAATGACGTGTCAAATTACACCATCAGCCTCCTGAACACCCTTCCCGTGGAATGGTCGGCGACGCTCGGGGCGTCGGGTGGTTTGATGACCACCGTGAGCAGTTTGCCCTCGCAAGTGGCCGTGTACCCGAACGTGGCGAGCACCGCCCATGAAACCACCTTCGATCTGACCGTCACGTCCGACCCCCTCGCGCAGGCCGGGTCCATCACGTACGTCGACCTGGAGGTGTCCAACACGGACACAGGTGACGTTCTCGGTCAAGCACAAATTCCCATCACCGTCGAGGCCTTCGTCGATGCGACCCTCGACCCCCCATACCGCTTGGTCAACCTGAGCATCTTTGAGTCGCCCTTGACGAGCCTGACGATGACCAACACTGGAAACACGCCAGCACAATTCACGGTCGAAATCGATGATCCAGACGACGAGGTCGAGTTCACGCTCACCAGCAACCCGTCGGTGCTGATCGGTGCAGGCTTCAGCGACGGCGTCAAGGTCCAACTGACGCCCAGTGAAGAGGCTGCGGCAGACGTGAACTACTCCGCTACGGTCATTGTGACCGTCCTTGACGGTCCGGTGCTTGAGGCCGTGATTCAGGCCAACGTCAGCGAGATGGACGACGTGGCACTGGTCTTCGACCCCTCCCTCGACGACGATGCAGGAAGCAGCGGGGTGCAGCACAACGCCATTCCTGGTACGACGGTCAGCCTGCCGTTCACGCTCACCAACGGCGGCAATTACCTCGAAGACCTGAGCCTGACCACGGAAATCGACGTTGGTTGGGGTGCGGGGCTTGATTTCTACAGCGTCCAACTCCCCATTGACGAGAGCCAGGTCGGGACCTTGACCGTCACCGTGCCTGCGCTTGGTGGCTCGGCCGAACTCGACCGTGGCGACGTGCACGAGATCCTCATCTACGTCAACGACACCGAAACTGGGGCGCTGAGAACGATCGGTGCGGTGGACGTCGTCATCGCGCCTTTGTTCGACATCAGCAGCCCCGATTGGCCAACCACCTTGCTCTTCCATCGAGGCCTGTCCCAAGGCATCAGTGCCTCGGTCCGGAACGTCGGAAACGCTGACATCGACGTCAACGTGGACGTGGCGCTGTACCGTCCCGGCACCGACCAAATCACCGAGGATTGGGCCTTGTCGAGCGCCGCATCCCAGGTGGTCAGCCTTCGTCGTGGCGTGGACACGACCCTCGACGTCGTGGTGGAACTTGTTGAACTGGAGCCCTTGCTTTCGCTGCAAGGTGAACTCCGGGTGACCCTCACTCCGGTGGACACCAGCGTCAGCGGTTCCGCCGTGCTCCAAACGGACTTGGCCGTCTCCCGGATGTTCCAAAACGAGCCCGACGTCTTCATGCCAGGCCTCGATGACGGCGTGGAAAACCGCCCGTTCATGTGGACGCACATCCCGGTCAGTGCCTCCACAGCGGCCATTTACGAACTTGAACTGTGTTCTGCCCAGCGTTTGATTCAACCAGGTATCATGGCGCCTGACATTCCTGCCTCGGACTTGGTCTGGACCTTTGACCTCGTGACCGGCAGCGGCGCCGACCAGACCCACAACCTTGACCTTGCAGCCAGCGGTTGTGCAGGGGACGGCCTCATCACGCTCCCGCTTCGACAAGCGTGGGAAACAACCGGCGCACCGGAAATGGCCATCGACGCGCCCGATCGACCCAACCTCCTGCCTGGGGACGGCTGGGACTTGACCTTCCGCTTGTACCATCCCAACGAAAATGCAGGGTACACCGAATACACGGAAGCCACGTACCGCTACAGGTTGGACACCAAGGCCGATCCTGCCTTCGACCTTGAAGACGTGAGCAATGAATGGACCATCACCGGAGACCGCCTCATGGAAGGTGTCATGACCAACCTAAGCCTCGATCTGGTGAATTACGGCACTTCGTTGGCCGTCGACGTCACCCCTGTGCTCACCTGCGAGGGTGCACAGGTGCTGACCAGCCCTGAGGCCATCGACTTGTTGTTCCCCGGTGAAAGCGTCAACGTGCAGTGGGGCATCCAGCCGGACAGCATGGACTGGTGGCTCAGCTCCTCGCAGTTGCGCTGCACCGCAGACTGGTCGTCGCCGGTGTCCGACAGCTTCGGCGACGAGGTCGACAACAACCGACTCGTCATCGAGGAGGAAGTGGTCGCATGGTCTCCCCGGCCGATTGTGGTCTTGGCCGGCGCCGCTGCAGGTCTGTTGTTGGCCGCCCTGTTCGTGGCCTTGCGCAACCAGAACGACAACTTCCGCCTCGCCGCCGTCTATGCTGGCCTGCTCGGCCTTGGCTTCTCCTTCCACCTCCTCTCCATCGTCTGGTGGGGCCCCGTCGTGCTCACGGTGGCCGCCCTGTGGACATGGCGCATGAGTTGGCGGGCCTCCGAAGAATTCCGCGTGCTCCACGAGGACTACCAGCGTCAACGCAAGGGCCTCTCCACCATGTACGCGGATCACTTCGAGGCCCTGAGGGACACCCAACGCTCCCTGAGCACCATCCTTGCGCTTCCCATCTTCGGCTTCGTGCTCATCGTCATGGGTGTGCCCGCTCAAGTGCCAGGAAACAACCTCAACGGAGGCAGTTTGCTCGCTTACCTCATCGTCGTCTCCTTTGGCGTGGTCTATTTGTTGCGACGCAGCAACAGGACGTATGGACGCATCTACGGTCGCCTGACCGACATTGAGACCGCTTCGGCTCGGATTGAGCGGGACTTGGCCGACCCGGCTCGCCTGTTGGGCGACCTTGCCGAGGACGGACTTGGCTTGGCGGATCTCTTGGACGAGGCCAGCCAAGCGGCGCGGGACATGAGCGAATCCGTCGACTGGGACGAACAGGAGGTGGTCGAGGATGTCTGAGAAGGACGACGTCGACATCGAAGAGGCCCCCTTCGAGGTCGAGGACAAGGACGCGGTCCTTGACGACGTGCCGATGGAGCACGAGGAGATGGAGCCCGTGGACGAGGTTGCGGCCGAAGACGACGCCCTTGGCGAGGACGCCCTCGACGCCGAGGACCTCAATGAGGAGGACTTCGACGACGTTGACTTCGAAGAGGAAGAGGACGGCCCCGCCGTCGCCACGGCCCGCCGTGACCTCAACCTGGCCGTGAACACGGTGCTGAACCAGCAGGTCAACTCGCTGGCCCGCACCGAACTCGACGTGGCCGAGGCCCGCGCCCACCTCAACCGCCATCGCCTTCGCAAGGCCCTGAAGACGGTGCTCCGTGCCGAGAAGGCCTTGGAGGACCTGAAAGAATCTGTGCTTCACCTGCGCCGCTCGATGGCCCTGCTGCACCGCCTGCTCAAGGAGAAGTCCCACGTGTCCCACAGCGAAGTGGAGCACATCCTGCTCCGTCTCCGTGACGCCACGAGCGCTGCGGAAGCCGGTGAAGTTGGCACGGCGGCCGGTGAGGTCGAAGGCTTGGTCGACGACCTGATCGGCGGCGACACCTCCACCCTGAACCCCTTCCTGTTCCGCCACTTCTGGCTCGGCATCGACACGCGTTGGCCCGCCGGAGGCGACATGGGCGTCATGATTGTCCGGATCATCAACGACGGCCCCATCACCCTCCCAATGATGCGCATGCATCCTCCCGTTCCCGAGGGCTGGACCTCCGACCCAGAACTCATCGACGTGCCCAGCATCGCTCCCGGCGGCAACCTTCCTGTTCGCTTCGAGATCACCGCAGACCGGCGCTATGGCGCCGATGAAATTCCGCTGGCCAGGAAATTGGCCCTCGCCGTCGGCTATGAGATGCGTTCTGGCGACATCGTGTGCACCGTGCGTGCGCAAAACCGTTCGATGGAGCCCTTGGTCGATGTCCTCATCGATCCGTGGTTCCCACCGGGCTACACGTCCGACGCCCTTCCCATGGTGCCGCGCCTCGAACCTGACGAGGTGGCGCACATCCGTATCCCACTCCGCATTGACATCGGCGGACCGCGCGACGGTCCGTCCTCCAACTCCACCCCCGGACGCCGGGGGGGAAAAACACACACAACATGAGGTGAACAA
>MDSZ01089052.1_pt1 | contig 10630 bp, 10 predicted proteins | sample 811201 | NCBI WGS metagenome assembly MDSZ01 (sample SAMN05326647, study PRJNA326480) | marine metagenome | isolation source: seawater | place: Indian Ocean: North | collected 2010
AAGAGGAAAGAAAGCAGCTAGGTGCGATTAAGGGCTAAAGTTTCCAGCTAAGGACTGCTCTATATCTAATTTCATTTTCTTTGAGTTTCTTTATGGCTTCATTGATCTTTGAGAAATGAAAATGTTCGGTAACTGGCAAAATTTGATGCTCAGAAGAAAATTTTAACATTTCAAACATTCGTTTCGGACTTCCGACTATTGAAGCAGAAATAGTTTTTTGAAATCTAAGTAAGTTAATAATGTTAAACGAAATTTCATTTTTTGGGAGTCCCAAGAAATGTAATCTTCCGTTTGGTGCGAGTAGATCTAAAAGGTCATTCCATCGTAAGTCTTCTTCAATAGTATAAAAAATCATATCAAAATATTGTGAGAATTTTTGCTTCTCTTTTTCGTCATAAGTACCAATAACATTGTCAGCACCAAACTTTTGAGCATCTTTGGCTTTAGAGCTTGTGCTGGTTATAGCAGTTACCTCACATCCCCATTTTTTTAGAAACATTAACGCTACATGTCCAAGTCCACCAACACCAATCACAGCAACTTTACTCATGGGTGAAACATTATACTCAACAAGTGGGCTAAATACAGTTATGCCCGCACACAGTAATGGAGATACTTTTGTATAATCCAATTCATTTGGGATAGGCACACAAGCATTTGCCTGTACTCGTATTTTGTTAGAAAAACCTCCATACGAGGCTATCGTAGGCTCTTTTAATGAGCATAAGTTTTCATTACCATCATTACAGCAAGAACATTCATTACAAAAACCTCTAAAAAATCCAACTCCAACTTTTGCTCCTATATCAAAGTCAGTTGTATTGGAGCCAACTTTGGTTATGCGTCCCACTATTTCATGCCCACCAATAAACGGATAGTTCGTTATGCCAAACTTATTATTTATATAGCTCACGTCAGTGCCACAAACCCCACAATGATCTATTTCAATTTCAACTTCATTCGGTTCAAAATTTTTTAACTTATACTCGATCAATTCAAGTTTATTCGAACTGGTCTTAGCAGCATATCCATTAGCATTATCACTCATTTCGAAAAACTTTCTATTGTTCTACTTTTTGCTTTAGTTAATAGTATTAATAATATCTACTCATAAAGGCAACCAAATGAAAAAATTAACTGGGTCCTGTCACTGTGGTGCAGTGGTGTTTAGGATATCCTCCAATTTTAACAAAACTATCCGTTGTGACTGCTCGCTATGTAAGCGAAAGGGTACTGTGATAAATTTAATAGAGACTAATGAATTTGAACTTTTAAAAGGTAGTGAGGCGCTCTCTCTGTACGAATGGAACTCAAAGATTGCGAAACACTATTTTTGCAAAATTTGTGGTATTTATACGCATCATATCCGCCGATCGGTAGCTGCAATGGGTGTCAATGTTGGTTGTTTCGACCATTTAACTATAGATGATCTTTCTGATATTGGCCTTGTTAAAGGGAGCACCTTTAGTATAGTAAATAGTTAGCGAGGATTAGGATGTATATTTTAACAAAAGCTGAAATACAAAAGAAATTCGATTTCAGTTTAGCTGTAAGCCAAATTAAAAATGCATTTGTATCCTCTTCGAATGGTGGCGCTAATGTTGCTCTTGTTGGCCACATTCCTTTTCCAAATGAAAATGGTGATTGTCATATCAAGTCAGGTCATATTTTAGGAGAACCCTTTTTTGTTATAAAAATAGCTACTGGATTTTATGATAATCCAAAAATTGGTAAGTCGTCATCTAATGGTGTAATGGTAGCATTTGACTCAAGTAATGGAGAACCAATAGCCCTTTTACAAGATGAGGGATGGCTAACAGATATGCGCACAGGTATTGGAGGTGCCATTGCTACAGAAGTGCTAGCTCCAAAGGGTGCGAAGAATGTTTTGGTAATTGGTACGGGCATCCAAAGTAGATTCCAAATTGAGTGTTTGCAAAAAATCACTGAGGTTGATTACACCTTTCATGTTTGGGGAAGATCAGAAAAAAAAGCTGCTGAATTATGTGATGAGTTATCTAAAAAAGATATAGCCGTAGGTTATGTTCTTAATATTGAAAGAGCGGTTGGTGATGCCGATATTATAATAACTACCACCCAAGCTATGAAATTTATAGTAAAAGATGATTGGGTTTCAAAAGCCACTCACATAACTGCGGTAGGAGCCGATAGCCCTGGTAAGGAGGAATTAGAGTTTTCCTTAATTGAGCGAGCAAATTGTTTAGTTTCCGATTTAGCATCTCAATCGCTTGAGCATGGAGAGTTTCAAAGGTTAAAAACGGCTGGACTAAAAATTAGACCAGTAGAATTAGGAGATATATTGGACCGAAAAGCACTCGGCAGAAAAAAGGAGGAGGATATTACTATAGCAGACCTTACAGGTTTAGCAACTCAGGACATTGCAATTGCCGGAACAATTCTTCTTGGAGACAAACATAAGGATAATAATAATGCCGAGTCCTGAAATTACCTCACAAGTAGCAAAAAATAGCGCTAAAGTAAGAAAAAGGATTGTTTCTAATATATCGAATACTCCTTTAATAAAATCAAAAGTTAATCCTTTATTGTTTTTTAAATCAGAAAATTTCCAGCTGACAGGCTCTTTTAAGGTGCGGGGAGCCTTATCAAAGCTCTCGGAATTGCCCGCTGACAAAGAAATTATAACTGCTTCATCTGGTAATCACGGAATAGCTTGCTCTTTTGCAGCAAAAACTACAGGGCATAAGCTGACCGTAGTACTCCCTGAGAATGTTGCACCTGCAAAATTAGAAAAAATCAAGAGTTATGGAACAAGAACTTTACTAAATCCAGGGGACTCGGGATTAGCAGAGAGGAAGGCTCGCGAATTAGCATTTTCTGGCAAGTATACCTATGTTTCTCCTTACAATGATGATCTTGTAATTGCAGGTCAAGGAACAATTGGCTTCGAAATACTAGAGCAATTACCCAAGGTAAAAAATATTTTCATCTCTATGGGTGGAGGAGGGCTAATATCCGGTATTGGATCTGTTATCAAATCTTTGTCGCCCAAAGTTAAAATAATAGGAGTCAGTGCGATTAATTCTGCAGCTCTGGCCGCTAGTATCAATCAGGGTAAGGTCGTGGAAACAGAGCATCTAGAAACACTAGCTGACGGTTGTGCTGGGGGAGTTGATGATGATTCAATCACATTGCCAATTGCAAGTAAAGTAATTGATAGAATTATTCATTGTAATGAAGAAGATATCATCGCTGCTTTGAAGATTTTAGCTTGGGACGAAAAAGTTTTAGTGGAGGGTGCTGCAGCTTTAGCACTAGCAGGTTTTCTGAAGCATGAGAGTAGCTTTAAAATGGAGACAAGTGTAATCCTGCTTTGTGGTGCAAATTTCGACAAGGCATCCATTTTAAAGGTAATAGCGTAACATCATTTATCTATATAAAAAGAGGTTATTTCGTTTTTGATAGCCATTCTATAACTGTTTTATTTTTAGAAATTTTGTCATGTGTTAATATTAAGTCAGGGTATAAATCAGATAAATTATCAGGGATATAATCAATTAAGCCAGACTTAAACCATCTTACAATTCCCCAAATAGCCAAATCTGCAAGAGTAAACTGAGTAGGTGGCAATAAGCTTTTAACCTCAGTATTATAATTTTTATCTAATAAATTCAATGCACTAAAATATTTAGTTAATTTGCCATCAGGTTGCAACAAGGATTTTCGAAAACTTTTTCGATCACTTTCAATCTCTATATTTGGTGGAAAGGATAATGAATTGGTCAAATCCGTACAGGTGTCTAGTATTTGATCAATAAAGGCACAAGCCAAGTCGTCATCTTTTGGGTAGAGACCACTTAGCTTTCCACAGTACCTTGCAATCGCACCAGTCTGGCAGATACTCACTCCATTAACCGTTAAGCAGGGAAGAGCCTTTGTTGGGATTGGCGTTCCATCTGGGAGTGTTCCATAAGCTTTGATGTAAGCAAAGTCCTCAGATGATATTCTTACATCTTCAAATTCTATACCAGCGTGAAATAATGAAATTCTTGAAATTTCTGCACGCCAAAAAGCAAAATTAAAATAGATTAATTTGATATTCATTGATACTTATATATATGTTTAGAAGCTATAAAAGCTTGTACACTTATTTCTATTATTTATTCAATAACTTTTTAAATTACACGAGGTAATATGTTTATATCCAGTTTTGATAAAATAGATTGGCAAACAAATGATAAGCATGCTCCATTGAAATGGAAATTACTTGTAGACGCAAATATATCGAACAGTGAAGGTTTATCGTGCGGGATATTACACTTACCCATAAATTCTGTTTTATCTCTTCATTGTCACGCTCCACAGGAAATATATCTCATTAGGAAGGGTAAAGCTATTCTTTTAAGCTCTGATGGCGAGAAAGAACTTAGAGAAGATGCAGTAGTATACATTAATAAGAATGAAAAGCATGGTTTAAAAAATGCTGGCAGTACTCCACTAGAGTTAATTTGGATTTTTCCTACTGATAGTTGGCATGACGTTAAGTATAATTTTGTTGCCTAAGTATCGAGAGATCTAGCAATAAGCTCCTTCATAATTTCGTTAGTACCACCATAAATCTTTTGCACTCTTGCATCAGTCCACATTCGAGCTACAGGATATTCAGCCATAAATCCATAACCACCGTGTAGTTGAACACACTCGTCTAATACTTCACCTTGGATTTGACTGCCCCAATACTTTGCCATTGACGCCGTTGCAGCATCTAATTCTCCAGAAATCAATTTTTGGATACAGTCATTGATAAAAGATCTAGTAACTTCAACTTTTGTTTTAAGCTCTGCAAGTTTGAATTTAGTATTCTGGAAATCAAATACCCGTTTCCCAAAAGCCTTGCGTTCCTTAACATATTTAATTGTTTCATCTAAAGCGCAGTCTGCCGCACCCAGGCCCGCTATACCGATATAGAGACGCTCCCAGGGTAACTGTTTCATTAACTGATAGAAACCTTTACCTTCCTCCGGTCCCAACAAATTTGTTTGTGGAATTTTGACATTTTCAAAAAATAACTCTGCAGTGTCATTTCCTTTCATACCAACTTTTTTGAGGGGAGTTCCACGTCGAAAACCTTCCAAACCGTCTGTTTCTACCATTAGAAGTGATACACCTTTAGAACCTTGATTAGGATCAGTCTTCGCAGCTAAACAAATTAAATCAGCACTCCCACCATTTGTTATGAATGTCTTCGAGCCATTTATTTTATATTGATTTCCATCTTTTTCTGCATGAGTTTTTATAGCCTGTAAATCGGAACCACAATTTGGTTCTGTCATCGCTAATGCAGCTATTTTTTCGCCATTTACTAACTGAGGCAACCATTTAGCTTTTTGTTCCTCAGACCCATAGGCATTTATGTAGTGAATAACTATACTCTGTATGCCATATCCCCAACCCGCATCGCCTTTTGCTGCCTGCAAATAGGCAGTAATTGCATCAAAGGAAATATCTCCTCCAGAACCACCGAATTCCTCATGCACACTTCCGCCCATGAGGCCCATGTCACCGGCTTTCTTCCAAAAATTTCTTTCTACCACTCCATCATTTGCCCATTTTTCAATTTGGGGTTTCAGTTCAGTATCTAGAAATTTCGAGGCTTCATCGGCAAAAAGTGAATGTTCTTCAGTAACCCAGCCTGCAGTTGATGATAATAATGACATTTTTCCCCCATTAATTATGTTATGTTAATCTAATTCCAAATAACTGATATTTCAAATTTTTAATCGAGACCTAGACCAGACCCAGTATAAAACCCGTATAGCATAGATCTCAGACAAAATTGGATAATAAACACTTGGCCTAGCCTCCAACCGTTTAATATACTCTTTACTAAGTCCCGAGTCGTTTGCAGCTTTTATCAAAATTCTCATATATCGACGCGATGGTGGAATATCAATACCGTTTGCAGTCGTATAAATTAGTGTCTTGGCTCTTTTGTTACCCTCTGCAGTTTTTATAGTAATATCCGTCACTTCGTAATTTTCGCCCTCTGTGTTAATGATTTTAATCAGTTCAGTCTTAGATATTAAATGAATTACACCCTCCACTTCATCATTTTTGTCTGGTGTAATGTTTGCAAAACTAGGCTCTATAAACGCAGGTCCTTCCATATTCATAATTAAGCGGTAACCTTTAAGACGACCAGGTAAGCTTTGTGTAGGAAAAACTCCACGCCGATTTTGAATATATCCAAGTGACATATTTGAGCCATATCCAAAATAATATATTGATTTTTCTTTTGACATCTTGAAGATTTCTCAATTATGTAGTTTTAACAATTTTTCATTTCGGGTACGCATTATCTTCTTATTTTATGGCACAAATAATTAAGCACCATTTATTAAATGATCTTGGAAATCAAGGTTTACCTTACGATGAACGTCTTTTTATTGACAAAAAAGTCAATACGAGCGCTGTAGAGCGCCGCTGTGTTACAGGTGTTAAAAGAAGGTCAGTTAAGAGGGCGACCCAAGCAGCATGGTTATTGAAGGCAATTTCTTGTATTGACCTGACAACCTTATCAGGCGACGACACTCCTGGCAGGGTGAAACGTTTGTGTGCCAAGGCGAAGTCACCAATTAAAGAGTCAATAGCGGATTCTCTTCGAATTTCAGGTTTAAATTTACAGGTAGGGGCCGTTTGTGTATACCACGATATGATCAAAGAAGCCAAAGCTTCGCTTCATGATAGTGATATCCCAGTTGCCGCAGTCTCCACCGGTTTTCCAGCGGGACTAACTCCGTTTAAGCTAAAAGTTTTAGAAATACATGAATCTGTAGCTGCGGGAGCAGAAGAAATAGATGTAGTAATTTCGAGGCGCCATGTCTTAAATGGAAATTGGAGAAAACTCTATGACGAAGTTAAAGAGTACAAGTCCGCTTGTGGTAAAAGTCACCTAAAAACTATACTTGCAACAGGTGAACTTGGCACTCTCAGAAATGTTGCTAAGGCTTCATGGGTGTGTATGATGGCGGGAGCAGATTTTATAAAAACCTCTACCGGAAAAGAAAATATAAACGCAACCTTACCAGTCACTCTAGTAATGTTGAGGGCTATTCGTGACTATCATGAACTCACAGGCCATAGGGTAGGTTACAAGCCAGCGGGTGGTATATCAACGGCTAAAGACGCTCTTAATTATTTAATACTTGTTAAAGAAGAGCTTGGGAAAAGTTGGTTGACTCCCAAGTTATTTCGATTTGGAGCATCATCACTACTTTCTGATATTGAGAGACAACTGGAGTTTTATACAACTGGACAATATTCAGCTTTTAACAGACATGGTTTATCATAGGAGAGATAATTAATTGAGTATTATTTCTGAATATAAAGAAATGAGTTATGGGGAGGCCTTGGAAAGTGATTCAATTGCTCAAGATTGGCTCAAGGAAAATAAAAGACGTTTTGGGCACTTTATTAATGGAAAATTTTCGAAGCCAAAAAGAACATTCAAAACCTTAAATCCAGCAAATGGTGAAGTTTTAGCAAATATATCTAAGGCCGATTCAATTGATGTTGAGAAAGCAATAAAGGCTGCAAATAAAGCACAAAATCAATGGTCTTCTTTGGATCCACACGACCGAGCAAAATATCTATACGCAATTGCTCGTATTATACAAAAAAATTCAAGATTACTTTCTGTATTAGAAACTTTAGAAAATGGAAAGTCTATTAGGGAAACTAGAGATATAGATATTCCTCTAGTTGTGAGACATTTTTATCATCACGCGGGGTGGGCTGAGATTATTGAAGAAGAGTTTGCAAATTATGAACCAATCGGTCCAGTAGCACAAATTATACCTTGGAATTTCCCTCTGTTAATGCTGTCATGGAAAATTGCGCCTGCATTAGCTGCAGGTAATAGCCTTGTATTAAAACCGGCTGAAAGCACTTCTTTAACTGCCTTATACTTTGCTCAAATTTGTGAAATGGTTCAATTGCCTAAAGGTGTGGTAAATATAGTTACTGGTGATGGAGAAACTGGTGAAAGGCTTATAGAGCAACCTAGCGTAAATAAAATTGCTTTTACCGGGTCTACTGAAGTAGGCCGAAAGATACGGCAGATTACCGCCGGAAAAGGCAAAAAGGTAACATTGGAGCTTGGTGGAAAATCTCCATTTATAATATTTGATGATTCTGATATTGATAGTGCAATAGAAGGCCTGGTTGATGCAATTTGGTTGAATCAAGGAGAGGTGTGTTGTGCGGGATCCAGACTCTTGGTTCAAGAAAGCATAGCTGACATTGTTCAAAAGAAAATTAAAGAGAGAATTAAGAAACTGAGAGTTGGCAACCCTCTAGATAAATCAGTTGATATGGGTGCAATAATCAATGAGTCTCAATTAGGTCAAATTTCAAAAATGGTGGAAAAAAGTCGTGGTGAAGGAGCAAGCATATTTCAACCAAAAATAAACTGTAATGAAAAAGGATGCTTTTATCCACCAACATTGATTACAGATGTCGAGCCTTCCATGGAAATAGTTCGTGAAGAGATATTTGGTCCTGTCTTGGTAATGTTAACATTCAGAACTCCAAATGAAGCCGTGGAGATATCTAATAATACACAATATGGGTTAGCCGCTAGTATTTGGACTGAAAATATAAATTTAGCCTTAGACATGGCACCTAAAATAAAAGCTGGTGTAATTTGGATTAATTCATCAAATATTTTTGATGCAGCAGTTGGATTTGGCGGTTATCGGGAGAGTGGATTTGGAAGGGAAGGGGGTAAAGAAGGTATTTTTGAGTATCTTCAGCCTAAAGAAAGTCAATATATCGGCCAAACTACCACATCGAAGACATCTCGAAAAATAAAAAAAAGCACAGGTTTAAAAATTGATGAAACAAGGAAGTTTTTCATCGGAGGAAAGCAGGTACGCCCAGATAGTGGCTACAGCAAAAAAATATTCGACATATATGGAGCCGTAGTGACGGAAGTGGGGATAGGTAATAGAAAGGATATTCGTGATGGCGTAGAATCGGCACTTAAGGCGGTTTCTTGGTCGGCAACAACGTCCCATAACCGCAGTCAGGTTATGTATTACCTTGCAGAAAATTTTTCCAAGAGAAAAGATGAATTTACCACATATCTAGAAAATCTTTTGAGTGACAATGATACGGATACACAGGTAGAAAATTCCATTAGAAATCTCTTCTATTACGCTGCTTGGTCAGACAAGCTTGATGGAATAGTACACCAAGCACCAATTAGAGCCAACACTCTGGCAATAAACGAACCGATTGGCGTTATTGCAATTCTTTGCTCAGACCATATGTCTTTTCTCTCTTTTGTTACCATATTAGGTTTGGCAATATCTCAAGGAAATAGAGTGGTAATTATTCCTTCGGAAAAAAATCCTCTTACTTGCTTGGATTTTTTTCAGGTAATAGAAACATCTGACATTCCTGATGGAGTTGTAAATATAATTAGCGGAAATCATGACGAATTAGGCAAAGTTCTTTCGGAGCATAACGGGGTAGATGCCATTTGGTGCTTTGGAGAAAAAGCCCACTTTAAAAGCATAGAAGCTCTCTCAATCAGTAATTTGAAACAAACTTTAACCTTTGAAGGGAAAAGGATTGATTGGAATAATCCAAAAAGCCCAGTTTTAAAGGAAATTTTACGGAAGTCTGTTCAGGTAAAAAATATCTGGATCCCGTACGGAGAGTAATAGAATTTTGAGTTTTCCATAAGAATTACAAAACCTCACGACAGTTTTTTTTGCATCACACAATCAGTAACCACTGTCTCGTTCTCGTATACAAACAAAGGATTAATCTCAAGAGATACACAGTTGTTCGATTCATCCAAAAAGAAATTACTTAAGTGAAGCAAGTCACACAAAAGTTTGTTAATATTAACTTTTTTTCTACCTCTAAAGCCAGTTAGTAACTTATATCCCTTTAAACTCTTCAGTTGTTCTAAAAGTGTATATCGAGAGATTGGAAATAGAATTGTTTTTGCGTCAGAGAAAAGTTCAGTAAAAATTCCTCCGACTCCAATAACTAGAATCTTGCCAAAATCGGCGTCATTTCGAAAACTCAAAAAAAGTTCAGCGATTGGCTTTCGCAACATTTTTTCTGCAAAAATGAAACCGTCTTGCTCATCTTTTTTAAGTCTTTTGATTTTATTTTCCATAATACTAACAAAATACTCCAGTTCATTTTGATTTTGAATATCAGTATGAACAACACCTTTTTCAGTTTTATGTAGAATTTTTGAATGCGCATATTTTAATGCCAGAGGGAAGCTTAATTTTATCAATAATGATTTATTGCTATCCGTAAATTTTGAATTCCTTGGAATTTGAACTCCATATTGCTTTAGCAAAAACTTACCTTCATATTCATTTAAAGACTTTGCCTTTGTAGCTAAAAGTGGATCAGCCAAACTTTTGTTTTTCTTTCTATTCAATCTATTTTTATAATAAAGATAGGAGCTTTTTATTGCATTGAGTGTTTCATTTATGCCTTGCATTGGCACTGATCCTAAAGCAATTAGTTTTTCTCGCACCTCGGCCCCAATATTCTCTGGGAAGGTTGAACATACTGCATATGGAACATTTGCCCTCTTAGCAGCATTTACAAATGATAA
>MDSZ01044395.1_pt1 | contig 10629 bp, 10 predicted proteins | sample 811201 | NCBI WGS metagenome assembly MDSZ01 (sample SAMN05326647, study PRJNA326480) | marine metagenome | isolation source: seawater | place: Indian Ocean: North | collected 2010
CGGAGAAGGAGGGATTCGAACCCTCGATACGCTATTAACGTATACTCCCTTAGCAGGGGAGCGCCTTCAGCCACTCGGCCACTTCTCCGATAAGTAAAACCAGGGGCTTACGATGCGTCATCTGACCCTTGAGCCTGACTGGCTACAAACTACCGCCTATGCCCGTGAATGCTGTATCTCGCGGAGGTGAGAGGCTATCACACCTTCCGCCATTTGCGATATTACATGACCGTATAAATTCATTGTAGTCGCCGTCGACGCGTGCCCCGCCCGTCTGCTTACAACACTCAATACCTCTGCCCTGAAAGCAGCGTCGTCTATACAGATGATCTAAATATATCAGTCTGCGACAGGAATTTGACGGTTTCTAGAAATCTCTACGGGCTCAGGTCGCTCGTTACCAATATATAGGAAAGCGCCACCGTGGTTAAAGGTAAGAACTTGCATTAAGCGTGCGAAGCGTTCTGGATACTGCGCATACTGGTCATTATAAAAACCCAACGCATGGACTCTTAATTGCCCCGTCTTACCAACTCTTGAGGTAATCGAATCAATGGTGTCTAAAAACCCATCAAAGTCTGTACCTGTGTAGTCGTCTCCAACCACGAACAACCCTAAACTGATTCCAGACCTAAAAAGTTTCCTAACCGCTACCTCAATACCCTCTACAGGACTGCTGTTAGAGTACGCGTTCCAAGCACGAAGCTCATCAATTGTCAGCGAGATACTCGATTCTTCAGCAGATAACCAGCTAGATTTTCTTGAGAACAAAAACTCTCCCTGATCACTTATGATCTGGAAACCAGAAAGATTAGGGTAATTATCCAATATATCTTTGATGGTCTGGAGCACTCTAGGCCAGACTTTTTGCATGCTACCTGAGTTGTCAATTACAAAGACAAGATAGTCCGAATCAACTGGAATACCATACAAGTGGCTCGCATATTTACTTTCTTGAACCCGGATCGCTTCATCTTTTAATTCGGCCTTTTGCTCAGCAACTTTCTCTATCGTGTCCTCAATAATCTTTTCCAACTTGGAGATTTCTGACGCCGCTCCGACGTCCAAAACCAAATTCTTCTGAAGGTTGAGGGCGGCATTAATCGTGCCATTTAATGATGCAATTTCTAGACGCTTTGCTGTCACCTTGTCCGCATTACCCGAAACATCTGCCTCAATCTCCGCTATCGTGTCCAGCGCATCAGCCTCTAGCACAGCAGTGTGATCACCTACTGGGAGGATTAGCACAAGCAAGACGGTTGCTCCAAAACCGCAAGCAATTACATCTAAAAATGCAACGATCGAAGATTGACGATTTCTGGCCGTCAAGGGTCAACAAGCCAGTCGACAGCAGGTGTGATCAAGCGTCCCGAAGAGATGCTCGTAATTAGTGAGTAGAACCTAACCGCAGTAGCATCTCCCTCTAGAGGTAAAAGCACTATATCTATCGGAACCTTGGACAACTTTTCCGAAAGTTTATCGATAGAATTCAAGGCAACCGACTCCCTACAAGTAGCTGAAATTCTCATAGCGCCTTTTTTTAATGTTTTGGGGCAACCACGTAAAAGCGTTCGCCTTTCAATTTTATTTGGAAGTCCGTCAGTAATTATTAAAATCCTATTGGGCTTTGGGATCAAACTACTTACTGAATCAAGGGCAAACTTCAAGTTTGTTCCACCTTGAGGCATGAAATTTAAATTCGTCAATCTTCTATGATCATCATTTTCCGTCTTTACGTCCCATTGAAGCTCTGCGCGACCTATCACTTTGCCGTCAGAGTCAAACTGTCGCACCACCTTACCGTCAGCGTCATAAGTCTTTTCGGAATAAGTGAGAAACTTGAACCTTTTTCCTGCCGAAATGGACGAGAATGCTGTTTTCCCAATCGTCCTGGCTTGCTTCCACTTAAATGCCGCTTCAATCGCATCGACTCCTGAAGCTTGAGTCCTGATTATCTCGACCACAGACCAATCAATCATGCTGGCTGAGCTATCTAATAAAATTACTACCTTGTCATCTCCGCCAAATTGAATGCCGGAGAGTGCGCCAAAATTAGGTCCCGTAGGCGAAACCGCTTCAGTATTCGCAACCTTCACGGTGTTACTCAACCGCTCCTGTAATTTTGCAATCTCGCGCAGCTTTGCTTGCTCGCTAGCAAGCTCTATTTTTAGATTGAGTAGTTTTTTCTCTTGGCGTGAAAGGTTTGCCGTGTAAGTTGAATTTTGAAGAGTTATTTCTTTTAGTCGTTCTCTCAAAGAAACTAATTTGGATTCTAAAAATTGATCTTCGGATTCCAACTCTCTCAATGCAGACTCCAGCCGAGCGATTTCAGGCTCCAACATCAATAGCCAATCATCGTAACCAAGGCCGGGCAACTCATGCTTTACAATCAAAAGAAGTAGAATCGCGGCTCCAAGACCGCAACATAAGATGTCCAGAAACGAAAGGCCAAATCCGTCACCCAGAGTCGTCCTAGCCTTGGTCATAACTGAACTATCTATGAGATAAGCGCTCACATAGCGCATCCGCTATGTACGCTTTGCATTTTATGATTCGGTCTCCATCTCTCCCTCTTAGACCAGAGGCCACGAACGTGAGAATCAAACTTAGAATAAGTGCCACGAATGTGGAGTTAAATGCGATTCCAAGATTCAAAGCTACAGAGGAAATATCGCCCGAAAGAGCCCGATCCGCTTCGGCTAGCGCCTGCCCGATTCCGCGCACAGTGCCCAAAAATCCGACTGAAGGAATAGCCCAAAGAACAAAATTAACAAGCTGTAATCTTGACTCTAAGCTCTCCTCTCTAAGTTCATAGAAATCAAAACTCGCCCTTTTTGCCTTCTCAACTGAAGCTGTACTCGAGTAATTGTCCCAAAACGTTCTGATGCCCGGGACCAGATAAGAATTCAGTCGTAAATCTTCCGCCTCCAATAAGCGCTTTACCAATTTTTCGCTTGTGAAAAGCTCAGACTTCAAATCGAGAAAATCGATGTTGATCAGTCTCGAGTCGGCATTGAATGCTTGATATCTGTCGAGGAGAAGCAGGAGGCACCACCCGCCCATAATCAAGCAAAGCTCCTGCTCGAAATCTTTAAGTACCAGCCACAGAGTTCTCTCCGGAACCGAGCCATCATTTATCGACTCAGCTATCCCGATTGCCGATAACGGGTCTACATATAGAAGATAAAAAGAATGGATGACGAACAAGGAAAGCAAGAGGTAAAGCAGGTCCTTAGCTATTGGGTAATCGGTCAAAATCCGCGTTAATTTTTCCAATTCACTTGCTCTTCTGATGTCTTAAATGTCGTCAGGCAAATCCACAGATGCCGTACTCGAGATCCTTTGGGAAAGTAACAGCCGCTTGATTTGACGTTTATAGTCCTCGCGGTTCGGCGTTTTCTTTCTTGGTTCCGCGGTCTCCTTGGGGAGATCTATCTCTAGTTGGCATTCCTGCTCTCTACGATCATCCTCATGGAGTGAACCACACCGCTCTGTATGCCCCGGATTGCCCTCAGCGCCAATCGTGCGGTTCGACACCACCAAAAGAACAGCGGCTAAAACATAGGTCCACAATTTCATCGTATTTCCCGAACCACCCGAAATCCTATTTCGTCATTACCGAAGACTTCCGCAGAAAAGTAATGCAGGTCCAACTCTTGTGATCTACCAGTCTTAAAACTAGAGCCTGCGACGATGTGCTCCAGCCCGCCCTCAGACCCAAAATGTTCCCCAGCTGAATCTGAATTATTGTGAAGCCACTCTTTAGCATTCCCAACTAAATCATATAGACCGAACTGATTTGGGCGGAAGGATGTGATTGGAGCTAGCCCAGCGTAATCATCCACATACTCGTCGAAATACCAAGCTAATTGACCCTTGACTTCTCTACCTGCCAAATTACCGATGCCTCTTTCAATCGGGATAGAGTCCGTTTGAAAACCTCCACCATTAGAAAAGTCGTTATAACCCGAAAGGAAATATCTCCACTCTAAAAGCGTTGGCAAGCGGAATCCTCGAGCAGCTTTGTCTACCCCAATAATGTCGATCCCTTCGACAACTTGAATGCGATAAAACGGATCCAAACCTGCTTTTGCGCTCAACCAGTTACAGTAATCTATGGCTGCTCTCCAACTCACATTAGTTTTTGGAGAGCTTCTGGTGCTAGCGTTAGCACCCTCGCCCGAATACCTTGCAAAGGCCTGCTGTGAGATCTCACTCTGACTGACAAACAAATCAGCAATTCGATGACGTGAGTCAAACGGCTCCGCAGAATTCCCCTTTAAATCTCTTTTGCCCCGTAACCTGACAAACTTAACTCCCTCAAATTCGTAAAATGGCGGCGCGTCTAAGAACGGTTTACGGTCCGATTTGACCAACTCAAGGTGATGCGCTTTGTCAACGAGGTGACTCGTTGCTACGGTAAAACTTTCGGAGGCATATCCCCCTGCGGTGACCTCAACCGTGTCACCCTCAACAGCCATGATCTCTTTGGGCGTCTCGCCAACGAGTCTGCCATTGAGAAAGATTTTCGCCGGTTCAGATGATGTTATTTTTAACCGGCTTTGCTCGCGAGAAAGGGCATAAGTCTTAGCAATGTTCTCTCCGATATCTGGCGAGATCACCGCCTCCATGGGAATAAAACCAACTTTTCGCAACGTTAGCCGATAATCTTCTAGAGGGCGCACTGTCACTTCTACTGGCGTCTCCCCTTCAAACTGAGAATCAATAAATACTGCCACTCGATTTGGTTTTGACCGAATCTTAATGTTAACTTTTTCGGGAACAAGCTCGATTAAGCCACCGGATATAAACTCTGAACGGCTAACGGCGACAGTCCTAACTTGCTCACGAAAACCTGGAGCCCGCGCTTCGATCTCGTTGATTCCCACAGCGAGCCGAGCGGTAAAAGAACCATCAATGACCATTTGCTCCACGCCGTTCACCAGCACTTTTGCATTTTTTGGCTTAATTGAAAATTTGATGGTAGCTTGAACATCACTTGGCTTCAGGACGACCCTCTGCCGAGCCCCTTTCCCTTCAATTATTATTTCTGTGCGAAGAGTCTCTACCTCCGGCCCTTCGACAATAAACGTTACCGGGCCACCCATCAGCTCAATGACGCCACTCCTTTCAGTAAAACTCACTGACTGCCCTTCAACGCGCCACTTAATCTCTTTGTTGGAGGCTATTTCTACATCAACGACTCCTGGTAAAGGCGTCATCTCAACTGTGACGTTTGGCGTCGATGCACTCTGATTTAGCGTTATCTTTTTTTCCTCGTAGCCCGGGCTATTAAGCTCATAAACAGCGGCAGAAGAAATTAATAGCAATTTGTCGAGATAAGGAATCGCGACGCCTTCAATAAGTTTTGATCTAAGCCCCTCCTCAGCATCCTCAGGTGTAACTTTAAGCTCTATGGTAGTTCCAATCAGCAACACACCCACTGGTAGACTTAGCAGAACCACAAGACCCAACAGAACGTAGAGTGTTTTATTCTGCTGACCAAGTTCCTTGGAGAGTGATTGTTCCATTACTCAAAGCAGTCAATGTAACTTTCGATGGGTGCCCCTCCCAAAGAAACTTGAAGCGACTTAACATTCTCTTTCAGGCCCGGACAACGAGCAATCAATTTATACGGTCCCGGGTACACCTTTAAGGTCATTTGCTTGAACTTTCCGAGCCTTCCTCCAGGACGGATATGGATGTCTGACTTGCCGTCCGAAGTCAGCTCGAAGACCGCTTTAACTGCCAAATCTTGATAACGCTTTTTTAGTGCCTTGTACTTTTCGTTGAAACGCTCCCCAAATTCAGCTATCCGCATATCATCATCCACTTCACGCATAAAACTCTCCAATGCTTTCCTTAACTTGGAGGAGACCAAGGTGGTCATTTGAGGTAAGAGCAGATCCAACTCTTTCTCATACTTCACTGCATCCCGCAAAAACTCTTTTTGTTCACCGAACGCGAATGACGGGTCTAGTGCCTCAAGCTTTTCAGTAAGGTCGAGCGCTCTAGAAAAGTTTTCAGCCTCAATAAAGATCTGGCGCTCTGCTCGCAGACGCTCAATTTCAATGGAACGTTCAAGTTTAGCGATTTGATTAAGGTTACTGATGACAGTGGTAGACTTAGGGTCTATCGCTCGTGCTTCCACAAAGTAACGTTTCGCAGCAGAGTACTTTTTATTGTCTTTTGCCTCGAGCGCTAGTCCTATCAGCTCAGCGAACCGCTGCTTGGCTGCCGCCTCTGAAAGCTTCTTGAGAAGCTGATTCCGTTCTGTCGAAAAGACATCTGTTTCAAGGAGAGAAATTTTTCTCCTCGTCTCATCAAAGTCGAGCATTTCTAAAGACAGTCCAGCTTCTTCTATAAGTTTTTCATCTCCAATCATTGCCAGTATGTGCTCTCTTGAGTTGGTAAAATCGCCCGCTCGCCACTTCTCAAGTTCATGTGTCGCACTTACTGCCTCAGTGAACCTTCTGGTAACACCAACCTCTGTTATTTTTAACCTGCGATCCAAAATAGCCGTGTCCAACTTGTTAAGTAGCAATTCAAACTCACCAGCAGATTTTTCAAACAGTTGGCCAGCGTCTCCAAAATACTCGTCTGCAAAAAGATCCGTTGCCTCCTGATAAACAGATGTTGCGTCAAACAACTTCTTAGCGTCCCATGGACCCTCCTCGACAGAAGAGAGGCGCTCATATAAGTTTCTCGCTCTGGTTCGCGCGTCTAAAGCCTCCTTAAATTCCACACATAGTGGCGACGCAGCTCTGGCGCCTGAGCACCAGAGCAGTTCTTGTCCCGTCGACATTGGGGCAATAGGCAAGACGGAACCCACCATAAGAATGCGGAAAAAATAGCTCCTGAGCCCACTGCTATTGGGTCGATGCAACAATCTCCAGACCACCGAAGTCTTCAACACCCTCATCGTACATTTCCCTTAATAAACCACTCCATTGAGCTTGCTGTTCACTGGCCGTGCCAGTCAATTCTACCTCTCTATTCTCCATTGAAATGACCTTTGGACTCATAACAGAGGAGACGGAATTGCCAAGCTCATTCAACTGGTCGGCTTGTAGTTTTGACTCCTCGCTCTTTTTGAAGCTGTTTATCGCTGCTGCTACGCTGGCTGTCGCCACCGTTGCAGCCGCAACTTGGCCCGCGGTGCTGCCGCTATTACTCCCCACAGACGCCGCCACGACCACTCCCAGGAGAGCACCGACAGCAGCACGATTGGCTGCCGCCCTTGCCTCCCTCTGCCCTTTGGCAATCGGGTAGGCATCTTTTTGCCAAGTGCGATAGGCATCGCTCATAGATTCGGTGAGTTCATCATATGTACCGTCCATCAGCTGATTGAATTTTTTATCCGCTAAAACAATTGAATTTACTCGCCGCCAATTGTCTTGAGTGATATCTGGCTGATAAACCAGCTTGGTTACTCCTCGCTTTACTTTTGTAACGTCATCGAACTCCTCAGACGATAATGCCTGCCCATACAACGCATGTCTGACCAATCGAACTTCCTCTAAAGCCTCTGTTTTTACTTTTTTAAGCTTGTTTTTCTCTATGTAACGCTCGTTCTTCTTCCGTAACTTTTCATCCTTTTTGGCCACCTTTAAGAGCGCCGCAAGGATATCGTTGGCCGCATCTTGATAGGCCGCCTTGTAAGGATCTTCATTCTGCGTTCTTGGATTCACATACCAATCCTCCGAAACTCGCGAACGCACCTTTTTCTTTTTCATCAGCTTTTTACCAGTGGTCGCAAACAACTCGAGGTCAATTTGCAAATCTTCACCATTTGACTCAACTAGCTCCCCGACTAAATAAAGATCTGCCGACACAACGCTGTCAGGCACTACAAGAACAGAATTAAAGATGCCCGTTTCTCTTAATGTTTCGGCCATCTTTTTTGAATACCAAACTGCCTCTGCCCGTCTTAATTCAGGCCAAATCCCCTTTGCTTCCCAGATTGAGGGATCATTCGGAATGCCTGGATCAAATACGGGGATGGCGAGGTCCAAGGCTGGACCCGTGTAGATCTCCGACCAAGCAGTCTTCTGACTTTCTGTTTTTAGCTCGGACGCCTCTTGGCGCACTTTTTTCGCCGCAGTTGGCCCAAACTCGCTAGCGTAACTGTGTGCCTGTGCCAACAAAAATAAAGTCAGCACCGACAGGTGCATTGCAATTTTCATTTACCTACCTCCTCAACCAACTTTCCAATAATTCACTGGGTTGCAAATGGACCAAACAAGTCCTCATATCTATCTATAAGAGCCTGACGTTTCGCAGCGTCCTTCTCCTTCTTGATTGCTTCTCGCAGGACCCGCCGCAGCTCATCCTCTTGAGAGACAATCGAGTTCTCTCTCCGTTCTTCATTTCCGCTATCAACTGGGCTTTCTTTCAGGCTTTCGTCTCCACGCTGATTCGGAATGCTCTCCTCTTTGACTATGCTGTCGGCAGCATCACTCGAATCATCCTCGCCTCCAGATTGTCGCTCCTCAGGCAGTTTAGAGGCGCTGGTTGTTGAGTTCTGCGCTCCTGCCGAGGATGTGCCGTCGAGCTTTCCATTTGCCGCCGAGTTACCCTGAGATTGGCTTTGGGCACTCCCCTGTTCCTCGCAATCAGAATACTCCCGCAGAGATTGCATCAACTCAGCTTCCAGCATTCTTACTCTACCTTCTGTGCTGAGGACATTTTTTTTCCAATCGCCCTTACCAAGACTCGGCTTCTCACCGCACTCGCTGTGACCCAGCTGCGCTGTTTGTAAAAGAATTAGACAGATAAAAAGCCGAAACGGCGGAACGCTTGTCACTTTATGTTCACAACTCGATAGTCATGTGACAGTTTTCTGAGATGCAGTTCCATCCTAATCAAAAGGATTAGCCCGATCATCGACAGGAAGATTCCCATGGCTATTGGCAGCGCGGCCAGGGCCTTGGCCGCGATGGCCATTTTTCTCGCTTCTTCTTCAGCCTGCTTACTTTGAGCCGCGCTTTCCGCCCTCTCAACATTTCTTAAATATTGTTTCACGAAAGCCTCAATAGACTCCATGATAACGGACGACCTGCCATCGATTGAGCTAATTCTTGTAATTCGCTCATCAGCGCCTATTTTCACCGATGCCATCAATAGGTCATCAATCAGCTTAGCCTTCCATTTCGCCGGCACCGGCACTTCGACAAGGAGCCACTCGTTGAGCAATCTCAATGGGAAGTAGCTGCTGGCCTCTTCCCGGTCCTCTCCCACAAAACTTACGAGTAAATTTTCTTTCAACTTCCGTACACGTTTATCAATTGGCACCTCTCTTGTTCTTGTCGGTGCCTCCTCAGCAGGAGAGCCTTCCTTTAACTTCATCCTTAGTGGCAGGACTTCCCTCCTGATCTCAGTCCACGTTGGTGCCGCAAAATAGTCAGATGAACTCGGCCTAGCCGTCTGAGTGGTTGACCAACCGAGGGAGGCCAAGAGCGCCAGAAAGCCCAAAAGGGAAAAAATTCCGATAATTAGTAATAACCAGCGGTAAAATCCAACGTACTTTTCCTCAAAACTGTCTAGGACAGTTCGCCCCTCAGATTGATTGCTAGACATGAAATTTCCTCATCCTGGGTGTCTAAGTGATTCTTGTAGCGATTGGGAGGGCCACTGGTTTAATACTCCATGACGTCGTTAAGGCAAGCAGCAGTAAAGATGTCAACGCCCGTGGTATCTCACCGTAACAGCACTTTGGCGGTTTGCGAGTCATGCTCACCCCCGCGGGAGCTCCATTAGCCATCGCATCTCCAAAGCGAATTTATCTTTATCGCCAACCTCATTGTCTATCCACTCCTCGGGAGTATGACCCTGATGTCGGCCGTGTTCATCATTCTCAAACTCACACTCGTACACCTAACATGTTTTGAACCTCAGAAGCCAAGGGCAGCAACAGCAAAATGGCGGGTGGTGGTCTAGTCATACCTACCTTGAACCTTTGGTCAGCAGTTCCAGTGCGCCATTAAAGTGGGCCTCACTGCCCTCCTCCGTATAGAGTACTCCAACATACCTCGAGCATCATAGGGCCCTCGGTATGCTTGAGATTCGCCTGTGCCTGCGGCTATTTTCGAACAGAAGACTTCCTGTTTAGACGTAAGTTAAGCCACTCGGGATACCCTCCCCTAATGCACGGTTAGCAAGGCAGCCGTCTCAGCGGACCGACCAGCAAACAATCACACCGGTGGTTTTGACCACTCGCTCGCCCCAAAACTTATGTAGGAGATGATGGGACTCCAACTGCGAAAAAGGGAGGGAGGGGGATGCCGCAGTGGCTACACACCTAGCTATCAAATAAAGGCAAAATACAGTGATGAAAAATGAGTCGGGAATTAGTGGCCGAAAGGAAATCGTCTACAACGTTGGCGTTGGGGATGCTCGGTGGGCGAGGATTATTTCGTTCCAGACTTAGCAGAGGAGAGCCTTCAGCCACTCAGCCACTTCTCCAAATATCGTTCTCTAGTCCTGCCGTTATTAATCACAGTTACCGCAATATCCGATGACTCAGCGCTTAGCGCCGCTGACGTTACGGAGAAGACCGCTTCTCTTGCAGTGCTGGTCTGGTGAGGCAACGATTAAGTTACTTGACTCATGTATTCATGCTCACTAGAG
>MDSZ01071822.1_pt1 | contig 10629 bp, 11 predicted proteins | sample 811201 | NCBI WGS metagenome assembly MDSZ01 (sample SAMN05326647, study PRJNA326480) | marine metagenome | isolation source: seawater | place: Indian Ocean: North | collected 2010
ATTATATCCATAGCTTTGATAAATTTTCATTAAATGCCAAATAATTGGTTTTTTTCCAATTTTAATCATTGGTTTTGGTTTGTACTTTGTTTCATGACCAATCCTTGTACCTAAACCGCCACACAATATTACAACTTTTGTCATTTAATTATTTATAATATTAAAAATTGACTCGTTAATTAATGTATTATCTCGTAATTCTTTGATTTTTGGTTTTCCAATAGATTTTAAAAAAATATATCTAGGATACTTATTAATTTTTTTTTTATCTAGGAATAAAAATCGAAAGATATCAGATTGTAATTTTGATTTATTTTTATTCTTAAATTTTAAAGTTGTAGGTAAATTCAATGAATTTAAAAAATTTTCTGTCATTCGGTAAAGATTTCCTTTTGATCGACTAGAATAAAAAATTTCACATAGAATTCCTAAGCCGACAGCTTCCCCGTGCCTATAAAAATCTTTTTTATACTGATCTGTTGCCATCTCTATTGCATGCGCAAATGTATGACCAAAATTTAAAAATAATCTTTTTTTGTGCTCGTAGATATCTTTAAGAAAAAAAGATAGTTTGATCTTTAAAGTTTCACAACAGATTTTTTTTACAACTTTCTTATCTCTTCTTAAAATTTTATTTTTATTAGATATCAAATAATTAAAAAAATTTTTATTTTTATGAATTAAGGCACATTTTAAAATTTCAGGTATTCCTGCTAAGAATTCCCTATCAGGTATTCTCTCAATTATATCCAAAGAAATATAAACACTATGTGCATGATAGTAACCTCCTATAGAATTTGTAATATTTCTATAATTTATAGCCGTTTTACCTCCCAAACAGCTATCAACAATTGATGTCATCGTAGTAGGAATATTTAAAAAAAACATGCCCCTAAGATATAAAGAAGCTGCCAATGCAGAAACATCACCAATAACGCCTCCTCCTAATGAGACAAGTATAGATTTTTTTGTAAATTTTTTTTCTATCAAAACATCCAAAATTTTGAACAAAAGTTTTTCATTTTTTTTAGTTTTACTTCCATGTGTTTCCACTTTAATTAATTCTGATCCAATTATCCTTAATGATGATGAAATTTCGTGAACAAATTTTTTATCAATGTTTTCATCGTAAATTAATAATATTTTTCTATCACTTTTAAGTTCTTCAATATCATTAATAATATAATTAAAAATATTTTCTTTTATAAAAACTTTATGATTAAAATTATTAATCTTATAATCAATTTTCATTATATAATTTAAAAAATTTATCTTTAAATATTTGTTTTTTAGCTTTTTTATAATCTTTCAAAACATCTATTGAAAAACTATCTCCTAATAAATTCAAAGTTTTTATTTTTATTCCAATTTCTAAAGCTCTCAAAAGTTCAATATCCTCTATTTTTTCTAATGGTGTTTTTTTATGAAGTGAGAATTTTTTTAAACTTTCTGGCTTGAATGAAATAATTGATAAGTGTTTTTTTATAAAAATATTTTTTTTTTTAAATTCAAATGGAATATGAGCTCTTGATAAATATAAAACTTCATTTTTAAGATTTGTAATTACTTTAATGATGTTTTGATTTATAAATGAATTTACTTTGAGTGTAGGTAAAATAATTTCGTACTCAAAGTTTTTTTCATGAAATTTTATTACTTCATCTATATGAATAGGACTTATTAAAGGCTCGTCGCCCTGAATATCTATTACAAGATCATATTTTTTTTTAATTTTTTGATAACCCTCACATATTCTCTCAGTTCCATTTTTGTGATTGGGTGAAGTGAGTATAGCTTTTGCTTTAAATTTTTTTGCGATATTTAAAATTTTTTTGTCATCACAACAAATTGCTACATCATCCAATCTCTTTGAAAGTTTTGCTCTTCTATAAGTGTGTATTATCATTGGTAAATCATTGATAGGAAGAAGAGCTTTTTGTGGAAGCCTTGTTGACCCTAATCTGGTAGGTATTAAACCTAAAACTTTAATTTTTTTCATGAGTTTGTCCAACCTCCATCAATCGAAATATCTTCGCCACTAAAATATTTTGACTTATCAGAAAGTAAAAAAACTATAAATTCGGAAATATCCTCTGGTGAACCCCATTTTTTTGAGGGTATCCTCGATAAAGTCCAATCATAAAGTCTTTTTTTTTTTTTAAAATTTTCATAATAGGATGTTTTTATAAATCCAGGGCTTACAGTGTTGAGTCTGATTTTTTTTGAAACTAATTCTTTAGACAAGCTTTTTGTTAGTGAACTTAATGCTGATTTAGTTGAAGAATATACTGACAATTCTGAAAAACCAACTTTTCCAACTATAGAACTAACATTTACAATTGAACGATTAATTTGATTATTGTTGCCAATATATCTTACAAATTCTTGTATTAATCTAAAAATTGAGAAATAGTTATTTTCAAAAACTTCTTTTAATTCCTTTTGATTAATTTTGATAAAAGATTTTCTAAATCTAATGCCAGCGTTATTAACTAGGCCTGTAATTTTTTTTTTATTTTTTTTTGAGTGTAAAAAAATTTTTTTTATCAACTTAGTGTTATTTACATCTCCAAGAAAAATTTTTAAATTTTTATGTCTCTTTATCTTTTTAATATCTTTTGCAGTTCTTGTTAAACCATATACAAAAGCTCCATTTTGTAATGCTTTTTCACATACAGACTTACCTATGCCCTTACCAACTCCAGTTATAAAAACTGTTTTATTTTGTAGGATCATCTTTTAGAAATTTTTTCCAATTATTATTTTCTTTAGTCGTATAGAAAAAATCGGAAAATGCAATTTTTTTAACCTTATTATATTTATCTTTTTTAATTAATAAATTTTTTAAATTTTCACTATCATAAGCATAATTATTAAATTTCTTTAAATACATGGGGCTCAAATTTGGCATGTCGTCATGAACAAGAACAATTACATTTTCATATTTAAAATAACACTCTATAACTGCTGTAGAAATATGAGGAACAATGACTGATTCAATCTGATATTTATCTAAAAGATTTTTATCAATTAAATTAATAATGTTAATTTTACTTGATTTCATTTTTTTTACATTTGATGGATGCAACAAATAAATAAAATTAAGATTTTTTAAATCTATATTTTCTAATATCTTTAAAACTTTTTCATTTGTTGTATTCAAATAATCACCTATTACCAAAATATACTTATATTTACCTATAGTTTTTTTTTTAGAAAAATTTAATTTTTTGTATCTTAAAGCTTCAAGTAGAGTTTTTTTTTGTCCATTATATTCTGGTAAAAATATCTTATAAGAATGTTTTCCATTCAAAATGATATTTTGTGGTCTTATTTTTTTTTTAAAATCATCTTTTAGATTAAAATATCTTAAATCCCAATATCTTAAAGGTGTATGACAAATACCATGTAAATGTTTATGAGAGTGATATTTATTCCAAAAAAAACAAGCTGCTCTTTCCCAAGGTTGATTTTCAAATAAAAATAAACATCTCTTGTAATGCTTATTAAATTCAATCTGATTCTTAATTAAAAAAAAATAATACAAATTCTTAAAAGATTCCACAGAACAAAAGGAATTAAACCAATCATCCTTAAGCAACTTCCACATTTCATCTTTGTCAGATAAATAATTTTTTTTACAAAAAAAAATTAAATTTTTAATCTGAAGTTTTAACCAAAAAAATACAATTTTACAAAATGTAAAAAATTTTAAGTTATTATCAATAAATTTAACCTCATTATTTTTCTTATTTTCGTATTCTTTTTCTATACCTGTTGGAATATTAACTATTTCAAATTTTTTTATATCTAAAATATTGTTCCAGTAATTACTTATATATTTGCCCCTTAAAACTTTATAATTTTCATTATAGGAAAATATGAGATTATTTTTTTTTTTGAATTGGTTTGCTTTTGTCTAAATTTAAAGCTCTTGATCAAAAATTTGATTATATGAAAAATAACTTTAAAGTAATTTGACTTGGAATATGAATTTTTATCATAAAATTTTGATTGTTTATTTTGATGAATAAATTTTAATTTGTTGTTTTTTGAAAGTTTTTTAATTGAAATATATAAATTAAAATCTGATGTATATAAAATTATTTCTTTTATTTTGCTTTTATCAATTATTTCTTTTAAGGCTAAAATTTTAATTATATTTTTTAAAGATCTACTTTTATAAAAACTCTTTTCAACAAATAAGGAAAGATCCCAATAACTAAAATCATTATAAAAATTATAAAATTTTTTATTATCTGTAAAAAAAATTTTATCATTCTCAATTTTCTTTAAAAATAATAATATTTTTTTTTTTATAATTTTTGGATTATTATCTATATAATTAAGGATAGAATTGAACTTTTTTGATCTTTTGTTCCACAAAATAGCTTTTTTGTTTACAGGATTACCTTCAGTATCATCTATTATGATTTTACTTGTACTGATCATAAGTTTTATATTTCTTATTAAAAAAATTAATTTTATTTCTGATATTATTTAATCTTATCGAGCTAATTGGTTCTTCCATTCTCTTAAATTTAATAAGATTGTTTATATGATCTATTGATGTTGCTCCAAAAATACAAGAATCAATATTTTTATGACTTAAAACAAATTTTGATGCAAATTTTGTCAAATCATATTGGTCTATCTTTAACTCTTTAATAATTAAAGATATCTTTTTTTTTTTTAACTCAAAATTTTTTCCTTTAAAATCAAAAAATCTATAATCATTTTTATTAAAATATAAATTTAAATTAAAGTTGTTAGTTAGTAATCCGCTGTTTAAAGGGGATCTAGCAAAAATTAATTTTTTATTTCTCTTAGAAAAAATAATATCATTATAATTTTCTACATTTAATAAATTGTATAAAAATGAAAAACATTTAATTTGTTTTGACTTATATACATATTTGGGAAGTTTTTTTTCACCAACTATAATTCCAGCTTTTTCGATTAGACCTTTTTTTTTCATATTCTCACAAAATATTAAAAGATTATTTTTTTCGATATCTCGAATTGATGGTTTATTGAGAAAAAAAATATTTATTTTTTCTATTTTCATTCTTTTTAATGATTTCAGTATTTCATTTTCTAAATATTTTGGATTGAAATTTCGCAAATTTTTATCAATAAAACCAGCTTTGGTTGAAACAATAATTTTTTTTTTTTCACTTTTATTTAGCTCTCCAATAATTAATTCTGTATTTCCGTAATTATTAGCAGTGTCAAAGTAATTGATACCTTTTAATAAAGAATATCTTAAAAATTTTAAAACATTTATTTTACTAAATTTTTTTTTTTTATATAAGTTGTTGTTAAACTGAGATAAACCTAAGCCTATTTTTGAAATTCTTTTTTCAATGCTTAACATTAAATATTAGAAAGAAAATTTTAGATTTTTAATTTTCAGGTTCAAAATCTTCGTGTTGAGCTTGACGAGTAACTTTAACACAAGTTCTACACATATTCACTTTATACCATTCACCCTTTGAATGTATTTCTCTTAATCTTTCCATTTTTTTTGACTTCCAGGCTTTTGATATTGTGTCTCCTTTTGAAAGATCTCCTATATAAAAATCTTTGTTATGATTTCTTACAGGCTTTAAACACGGTGCAATTTTTCCGCTCTGCTCAACAGTTGGTGTCTCCCAAGGTGCGTAACAGAAAAAAGGTCTGTCTTTAGAATATTTTTTTTCTAATTCTTCCTCTGATAAGCCGCTATCAGGGTCTGACTTTTCAAATGGGCTTACATCCATACATCTTTGAAATGTAATTGTATTAATTCCTTTTTTATTCTTCCAAAAATTAAAAAAATCTTTCTTTTCATGAAAATTATCAGTTTGTTCAACAAAACTCACTCTTACTCTTAAATAATCTGCTTTATACTCTTTTTTTAATTCTAAAAATCTTTCAACATTTTTTAATAATTTCTCATATTTTCCACCAACTCTAATTTTTTCATAAGTTTCTTTAGTTACTGCATCAATTGAAATATTTAGTTTTTTTATTCCATATTCAATTAGTTTTCTTGCATTCTTCTCATTAAGCATCTGACCATTAGTGTGAAGCCACGTATCAAAAATACCGTTTTCAGTTGTTTGTTTTAACATTTCAAAAAATTTTGGATTCATCATGGACTCTGCTTCGTGGTCGAGCTGTATAGATGGTAGTTTGTTATCACTACACTCTTTAATAAATTTATTCCAAATTTCTGTTGACATGTGCTGGCTTTGTCTTTCACCAATATTCACTGTTCTAGGACAAACTGGGCATTTAAGATTACAATAATAAGTTGGTTCCATTTCAATATTTAATGGAAAATTCTCTAAATATTTTCCTGAGCTAGCTTGAGCCCATTTTTTTCGATATTCTTTGTATTCTTTAGTTTTATAAATTTTATGATTTTTCCATGAAGGATCTATCTCATATTCTGAGATATTGCTATCCCAATATAAATCGCCATTTACTTTTTCATTCTTTGTTATTTTTTTTGAATTTTCTAAATTCAAATTAGAAAGATAGTTATCTTTATGTAGTTGAGCTTTTTGATTATTAGTTTCTGACATAACTGTTTTTAAAAATTTTTCTTTTTAATTTGAATATCAGCATTTATATCATCTTTAGACTTTTTACCAATTATTTTATTCCAAAACATTGGGTTTATTCCTGTGCCGGGTCTTTTTGTTGTTAGGTTAGTTTCACTAAATACATCGCCTTTTTTGATATTAACTTTAGTGACAATACTTCTTCTTGCATATTTCCTTGATTTTATCTCAGATAATAAAAAATTTTTAATCTTAGAATTTCCTAAAATTTTTTTTATTTCTATAATTTGACTTATAATTTCAGTTGCATCGTTTTTATCAATAGCGTGATAATGGTCATTTCCTTTCAATTTTTTATTATAAGTAAAATGTTTTTCAATTACTCTTGCACCTAACTGATAAGCAATAACACACGGTGATATAATCTTTTTTGGAAGTGTGTGATCAGAGTACCCAATAATATTATTTGGAAATTCTTTTTTTAAATTTAATATCATATTTAAATTCGCATTTTCATTTAATGTTGGATAATTTAAAATACAATGCATTATAACAATATCTTTGGCACCGCTTGCATGTAATACTTTTAACGCATTTTTAATTTCTGAAATATTTGATGCCCCTGTAGATAAAAATATTGGTTTTTTTATAGATCCAATTTTTCTTAGTAAAGGAAAGTTGTTTATATCCGCTGAAGCAATTTTTATTGCAGGCATTAAGGGAGCTAACCAATCAATACTTTCAATATCAAATGGAGTAGAGAGAAAATCTATCTTAATTTTTTTACAGTAATTGTAAAGTTTGAAATAATCTTTTTTATCAAATTTATCATATTTTTTAAAAAGTTTAAATTGGCTTTTAGTTTTTTCTTTTTTAAGATCCCAATAAGCAGGTGAATTTTTAATCACTAAATTTTCTGCTTTATAGGTTTGAAATTTTACAGCTGAAAATCCTGAGATCTTTGCTTGATTAATCATTTTTTTAGCAATCAGTAAAGAATTTTCGTGATTAACACCTATTTCAGCAATCATATATGGTAAAGAATTTTCAAAAATTTTTTTTTTATTTATTATTAAAGTTTTTTTATTTTTCATGTTTTTTATAAAGTTTTCTATCGTGGAATTTAACTCTCTCAACATTTTTTGTCATATTCTGTTCATGCATTCTATATCTGTATAAAGGTAATTCTATTCTATGAATCTTATATTTTTTCAAAAATCTTATTCTTAAGTCTTTTTCTTCATTAATTAAAAAACTTTCATCATATAAACCAATATTTACTAGATGATCTTTTCTAAAAATTATTCCACATGCTATTGGACTCTTTAAACAATCTTTTCTTGAAATAATATCTTCCTTATCATTGACTAAAAAATAATCACAAGCAGCAGCATCTATGTCATTGTTTGTTTCTAGAAACAAAGTCATAATTTTTAAGAAGTCTTTATTAACATAATCATCAGAGTCTAATCTGATTAAATATTTTGATTTTGACTCTTTTATTCCTCTATTTATTGAGTAAGGCAAACCTTTATTAGTTTCATTATTAAGAATTGTAATATCTTCTCTAAAATTTTTTAGTGCTTCTATTGTTTTGTCCGTACTTCCATCATTAATAACTATTATTTCATATTCATTTGAATTGAAGTCTTGAGTCAAAATTGATCTTAAACACCTTTCAATATATTTCTCCTGATTAAAAACAGGTATAATGACTGAAACTGTTAATAATTTTTTCATAAATTTGCAATTTTCTCAAAGGCCATCTTTATGTTTTTAAGAAATTTTTTATTCATATTATAATTTATTGGTATTGAAATACTTTTGTCTAAAATTTCTGATGATTTTGGAAAAGATTTTTTTAAATTATTTTTATGTTTTTTTTTCAAATTTTTTATGTGAGACCAATTTTTTGCAAAGTGCCAAAGTGTTGCTTCTGGCAAAATTTTAGTTCCAATTTCATGACTAATTAAAATTTCTCTAGATTTTTTAGCAAATTTTGAGTTTTTTACGTGTAATATTAAAGAGTCGAATGTTGAGTATGAATTTTTTGGAGTAGCTCTTACAGTTATATTTAAATTTGGAATATTCTTTAATTGTTTTAAAATTTTAAAAGAATTACTTCTTTGTTTTTTAATTAATTTATTAAGCTTTTCAATTTGAACTAACCCTATTGCACCTTGCAACTCTGTCATTCTAAAATTAAATCCACTGGATTTTCGTGTATCCTCCCATCTTGGTACTTTTGGGTTATTTTCATGACCATGATCGTGCCACGCTTTGGCAAGTTCATAATCTCTTTTTTTTTGGAAAAGTATCATGCCACCCTCACCTGTTGTTATAGATTTTGCATGATCAAAGCTAAAGGTACCCATCCTACCTATAGTTCCGAGAAACTTATTATTGTATTTTCCTCCACAACCCCAGGCAGTGTCTTCGATTAAAACTAATTTTTTTCTTTTACAGATTTTTCTAATTTCAGTCATTTCAGCTGGAACTCCAAGCATATGAACAACGATTACTGCTTTTGTTTTATTATTAATTTTTTTAATAAGATCATTTGGGTCCATATTTAATGTTTTATCAATCTCAGTACAAACTGGAACAGCACCACTTTCAACTATAGCCTCAACAGTTGCTACAAAAGTAAAGCATTGAGTAATCACTTCATCTGTTTTTTTTAAATTTAAGGTTGATAAAGCAACTCTTAAGGCTGCAGTTCCTGAAGTTACTGCTAGTGCATAATTTGATTTAAATAATTTTTTGAATTTATTTTCAAAATCTTTTACTTTGTAAGAATTTTTTCGTAATTTTTCAAAACCGTGTCTAAAAAAAACTGAACCATTTTTAAAAATTTTATTTATTTCTTTAAGTTCTTTCTTATCAATTAATTCATATCCAGGCATATTAATTCTATAAATTTTGATTATTTAAAGATTTTTTATATCTTCTCATTTTAATTAAATCTAATTTAGATTTACTACTAACAAACTGAAATGTAAGTCCTTTTCGATCCTTATTACTTGTATTTTTATTACTGCCATGAGCTATCATTGAATGATGTATTAAAATATCTCCTATATTCAACTGAGGGTAAACTTTTTTATATTTTTTCAATAATTTTAAATCACTAATTGTTTGAGATGAGCCCCTTGAGAATGACGGTACGTGTTTAATTAAACCAATCTTATGTGATCCATTATAATAATAAACTCCTCCGTTTTTTTTATTTGATACGTTTAAAGCTATCCAAATTGTAAGTCCTTTTTTATCTTTTAAGTTCCAATAATAATTATCTTGGTGGCAAGGAGCTTTTAATCCAACAAATTTTGGCTTTGCAAAAAATTCGATTTGTCTTAACTTTGGTTTTTTAATTCTAAGAAGTTTTTTGACTATCATAATTATTTCTTCATTCATTGAAAGCGCTTTTAATTTTTTGCTATCTTGTAATTTGTGAAAAGAATTAATTTTTTTTTTATTTTTAGAAAAAGTAAAATTGATATGTGGTGAACTGTATTTGTATTGATTCTTTTTGAAAAAATTATTTATTTCTTTTTTTAAAATATATATATCATTTTTTGAGTAAAAATTTTCCAATTTTACCCAACCAAATTTAGAAAATTTTTGGATTATGTCTGATTTATTATTTAAATTTTTTTTTTTCATTTTTTTTTATTAATGTTTTAAAAAATCTTTCCATTTATTCAAATCTTTTTTGTAATTGGTAATTCCTAAAATTTCTTTTTTAAATAAAGTTAAAGTTTTTTGTGTTTGTTTTAAATTCCACCATAATTCAGGATTTTCCCAAATTTTGTTCACATGTTTAGCTGCTTTAATATGATCATAAAACAATATATTAGCTAATTTCAGTTTATCTATAATTTTTTTAAATTTTTTATGTCTTTCATAAATTTTATGATCATAGACCATAATTGTAGGTACATTGTAAGATAAACATTCTCCAAAAGTTGTCTCAGGATAAAGACAAACTGCTACCTTGGCATTTTTTATATAATTGAACACTCCTTCTTTAGTATAAACTCTGCCTGAAAAAATTTTTTTATAAGATTTAATATTA
>MDSZ01144276.1_pt1 | contig 10629 bp, 4 predicted proteins | sample 811201 | NCBI WGS metagenome assembly MDSZ01 (sample SAMN05326647, study PRJNA326480) | marine metagenome | isolation source: seawater | place: Indian Ocean: North | collected 2010
CGCAGGGATGGATCCAGCTCCGATGATCTCAGGTGAAACGCTTCAAATAAGAGAACAACGTGTAGCGGCATGGACAACTGAACATCAAATCCCAACTGTTTTTGTCCTTGCTGGTGGGTACACCTGGTCAATGAGTCAAGAAGAACTTGTCGAACTTCACTTAAACACTATTGAAGCATTTACTCAGTAACTATTTGCAAGCAATAGATAAGGCTAATGAAACTGATCACATCTGTTCAAATTTTTCCATCATCTTCAATGAAAATTCTCGGAATCAATATTTATAAAAAACGAAGGAACAGGCTGACAGACGATGACTGGGAAGGCCTAGCTTATTTATGTGGCGCAATTCTTGTCGCTGGGCTTATTTTTTTTCTATTACTTGTTTCACTCCTTCTTTTTATATTTGTCGGGTCTTTTTTACTTGGTTATTTCACCGCTCATCTGTTCGAAAACAATGGAGTCCTATCTAGCAGCAAAAGACCCTGGATAGGAAGAATGCTTTTTTTTGGTGGAATTGCCTCGATTGTTTATTTGAAGATTCAGGGAGGATTAGGTCCAGCCTGGTGGAATTGGATAGATGAGATTAGTGAAGATGATGGAACGATTTTGAATTCGTATTTTCCAATAGTTCTTCTTAACTTAAGTATGTGGTCAGCCGCTATTGGTGCAGTTTGTGCTGTTCCAATGCACTGGATCTTGTGTGAAGATCATCACTTAACATAAGGGCATCCAATTTTTGAGCGTTGTTGCTTGATCTGGTAATTAGATTCTGATTTGTTTGTCTATTAATTCTGGATAAAACTACAAACTGGTTCTGAGAGGGGGGGTAAATGGTTTGGTGGAAAGATATTTCTGATCAAAATAAAGACTTGCATTTAAAAGACTTACATGCATGGTCTGAGGCTATTGCTAACACTCATTATCCATTAGATAAGCAAGGAAACCTTGCTTATCTAGACATTGACTCTGATCATTATGTGCAGTGGGGGGAAACCATTGATGGTGCAAGTGAAGAAACTCTTGTGGAATGTGTCAAAAAAAATATGGCCGAAAATCCTCGCCATCTTTTTCGGGAATTTTTTACTCTCGGGCTTAAGTGGGAGGCAGGCATATCCGATGGAGAAGAAATTGATGAAAATGGATTGGTTACTCCTCCGCCAGTTTTACCTCTTTTAGCTACTTGGAGCATCGCTGCGGAGAACATGAAGGCCGATGAGAAAATGGCAGCGAATAATTTTTATGGACAGTTGCATCGCTTATATTCAGAAGACATCGAGTTGGAAGATTTACATAAGAGTTATATAGAACATGCTGAGTATTTTTGGAGACTTCTTAACAATTGGTTAGAAAAATGTGAGGGTAACCGCGGTCTCCCCACCGCTTACACCTCTTCTTCGCTTAAACATGTTGGCGTTGCTCGTTCTCAGGCACTAATTCGCGATCAAGACCGAGTGGTCCTTTATCGAATGTTTGTAAGTAAAGGATTCAGTGCACATCAGGCAATGCCTGTTGATGATATGGAACGACTATTGAAGCAGTGGCTTACTGCTCCAGATGGACCTTCAAAAAATTTGCTAAGAGTTTTTAACTCTGATTCAAAAACAATTTCTGAACTGGCTGTCGAAGAGTTAAAAGCTTGGGATGGTTCAGGGTCAACAGAAGAAAGTAGTTCTTTCAAAGTCGCTCAGAAACTTTTACTCACCGCAACTCTTGGGGGTTTCCCCACTAGGAAACTTGGGCTTTCTCTTACAGCTCCAGGTAACGATTTAGAAAAATTATTTGTTGAAACACAAGAAGATGGGTTGCTTGAAGACAACCCACTTGAGTTCAGACCAGAATCTAAAGGGAGACTGGTACTTTCTGAGGAAGTAACAGATTTTGACTCTGTTTTAGAGGGTCTTGTTAATTTGAAAAATGAGATTAAGCATCTTCAGAGAATTCCTCGATCGTTGGTGCCACTTCAGTATGACGATTTGCTTGGCAAATATATAGAAACTGAATCAGTTAGTTTGGCAGGTAAATGTATCTTGCTCTGTCGGGAAAATTTTGCAAACAAAGTTGGTATTGAGTTAGAGAGAATTGCACAGGAAGGATTCAAACGAGAAGATAATCTCGATGGGTTGCCTTCTAAGTGGACTTTATTTTCCGAAGTTAGGGTGCTTGGCAGTGGAGTCAACCCTGAGTTGTTGAAAACGGAGAGCGATAAGGCTTTGTATGGGGTATTAGAGCCAGATTCTTCTTCGGCCATTAATATTGAAGGAGGATTTATTCTTCCAGGTGGGGGTTCACAAACATGGTCTTTGTTGTCACTACCTAATCTCCTTGTATCTAATGACAAAGGAGCTCCTCAAAAAATAAAAATATCGCGGCAAGATTCTTCTGATAAACCAATAGAGATACAAAGCCCTGATCCAATATGGGGTGCAAATTTATCTCGGTATAACTTAAGTGAAGGGAACTATTTCGTTGAAAGTTTTGAAGGAAACAAAAGGACGTCTTTTTCTAGAAAATCTTTCCGACTTAGAGATGCTGATACGCCCGCTTTAGTGCTTCGTCAAGATTTTTTTCATTTTGGACATTCATCTGAAGACCTCCCGTTTTCAATTTTTGGGTCGAAGCGAGAACAAGGGAGTGAATTATTACCACTAAGTGGAGCATTTTTAATGAATGTGGAAATCCCCGAAGTTTCTGGTGGGCTTAATGAAATCATTCCCCAATGGTGGGGTAATTCGGACGGTACCTCATTAAATGACGAATGGATGGTTGTTAGTTCTGGAGTCGCTCTTGGAGATATTGACTACCCAGATTGTGTGAAAGAAGGCAATCATCACTGGGTACTCGAGAGGGCACAAAAAGGCCAATCATGGGTGGCATCGAAATGTAAAAAATGTAAACGGGAGAGCACTGAGCGAGCATGGAGAGTCCCAGCAAGGAGACAATCCAATAAAAATTCGAATAACCAAGCAGCACAATTAAGAGTTCCAAATTTTAACTCAACGAATTTCGCTGACTTGCAAGGATCTCCAGAGAAACGAAGTCTCTTGAATATCGCTATTGATGCACTCAGTTATCAACAACAAGGGGGATGGAGTTCTTTTCTTAGAATTGCTAATCAGGTCGGTTCTTCCGCTTTAGAGGTAAGTAATTTTTGGCGTGCACTTGTTGCACTTGGTCATATTGAAATTACTCGTGACCATTTGATGCAACCTGAGTATTGGGCGATTACTCCCCCAGTACTTGCTGGAGTATCAAATGGTAGGTACGCATTAACCGGGTTCCGATGTCGCAAGTTATTAGAAGAGCTTCAATACTTGGTGCAAGAAAATGGTGGTGATTTTTCTGAGAATCCACAAGCGTTTGAAGTAAGTCGTGGTGGACCTGACGTAATTTATGTAGAGGGGCTAGATGAAAAACAGTTACGACATATAGCAGAAGAAGTTTCGAAAGTACTCCCAAGAAATATTCCCCAACTAACAGTTCAACCAAAAATAGGGCTTCGGCTTGCCTCGACTTTACCAAGGTTAAGTGCAGTCCTTGAAAATTGTGATGCTGAGATTGTGCCGCCTGTTCCTGGAGAAATTTCGAAGTACAACCCAATAACGACAAAATATGACCCAGTTGGAGCTGCGACAGTCCCAGGGTCTTATAAATTTACTCAGTATTCAAATGTCTATGCCTATCGAACAGAACATGACATTAAAAATAATCGTAGGCGCCGAGTTGATGCATACATTATGAAATATGCTGCGGCCCTTCTAGATCAGTGCCCATTACTTGGATTTGACGGGAAAAATAAACTTTATGTTCCGATTGGTGCCGATTTACCAGGTTTATATGGGCGAACTGCAGTTTTATCTTCTGGACAACTTCCACAAGTACAAGACAACATGTTGGTTTATTCAGATATTTCGCCGGAGATCGCTTATCTACTATCTGATAAGTTGGAGAACTAATGAGAACTAACCCAATTAAAGCTTATGAAGAAATTAAAGAAAGTGTTCTTAAATATATAGATACCCAGTATTGGCTTCGTGACCCAAATCTGATGGAAGAACGACAGGCTCTCTTAGAGAGTAAGAAAAGCAGTCTCTTCACTGAAGTATTTTTAGAACCAGTTCTTCCTTATGAATCAAATATTTCTTTGAAAGAAATAGCTCAAAATGCAGGAGTTAGAGAACGATCAGCTGAAATAGTAGGGGAAGCACTTTTCGGAGGTTTTCAAGAAGAGGGTAGTGAAATAAAACTACGCGATCATCAAGCCGCCGCACTTCAGCATTCATTTAAACCAGGTACAGAAGATGGTCGTAATGTAGTTATTACTTCTGGTACTGGTTCCGGTAAAACCGAATCATTTCTACTCCCAGTATTTACCCGTCTTCTAGAAGAATCTGCCCGTCTTATTGAAGAATCTCCTAGTTCAGCAGTGCAAGCTCCACTTCATGAATGGTGGAATGAAAGTACGTCTCCTAATAATTGGAAAAATGTTCGTTCCAACGAACAAAGATCTCCTGGGGTTCGTTCTCTTTTTCTTTACCCCACAAATGCGTTGGTCGAAGATCAAATGACTCGCCTAAGAAAGGCATTTCGATATATTAACGCTCTACCTGAATGTCATCGCTTTTGGTTTGGCCGTTATACCGGTGGGACTTTAGGTAGCGGAGATGTGCCACCGGGTAGCAAGAAAAAGGCAATTGATAAAGCGGCTGCAGAAATCAAAAAAGAAATAGAACAAATTGATGTGTTACAGGCGGCTGGACTAGAAGATGAAGCGCTCTACCAATATCCTGATGTTCGCCATGGGGAAATGATTTCTAGGTGGGACATGATTGATGCTCCACCAGACATTCTTATTACTAACTATTCAATGCTCAATGTAATGATGATGCGGGATAGAGATAACCCAGTCTTTGATCAGACGAAACAGTGGTTGCAAGAGAGTGAAGAAAACGTTTTTACTCTTGTTGTTGATGAACTGCATATGCACCGGGGTACATCAGGTTCAGAAGTCGCCATGATTATTCGAAATTTGTTTAACCGCCTTGGACTATCAGCAGATTCACCGCAAGTTCGTTGTATAGCAACAAGCGCTTCTTTATCTGCTGATTCCACCGGTGATGAATTTTGCCAAACTTTTTTTGGAATTGATAAGAAGTCATTTTTTATTACAGCCGGCACACCAGTCTCTGTCGAAGCCGACTTACCTATATCTCGTAAAGAACTTCTTACTGCTGGAGAAAAAGGGGACACAGATCTCCGCCGCTTCTGTGAAGAAAAAAAGTTGTCATATGCCGTAGCAAAAGCCTGCTCTAACAATGAGGGTTTGATTAGAGCTAAGGGTTTATCAGATATAGCGGGGGAGTTGTTTGATGTCCCCGACAGTGACGGACTAGGTATGCAAACAGCATTACATGGTTTATCGCTTGCTGATAATGGAAAAGCTATTTCAATGAGATCTCATATGTTTGTAAGAACAATGCGTGGACTTTGGGCATGTAGCAATTCACAGTGTTTGGGAGTTGATAGTAGTGATCGTTTGTTTCCCGGAGTCGGAAGAATCTATGAAAAGCCAGCACACACATGTAGCGCCCAGAACGAAACTTCAGATATCTGCGGTGGGCGTGTACTCGATCTACTTTATTGCTATGAATGCGGCGATCTTAGTTTAGGTGGCTATATAACTCCGGCTGAAGACGGAGTTGAAATTTTGAGTTGCATTCCTCCAACGGCTGCTGCAGGTAATCAGGTGTTTCAAAGGTCAACTGCTGAATATCGCTGGTATCGACCGGATACTCAAAACCCGGTCGACCTTACTCAGCAATGGACAAAAAAATCTCCTTCAGATACTCATTACACATTTAAGTTTGGTCAAGCAAAGTTCGATCCATTTATGGGAAGTATTGAGTTTGAAAATGTAGGAATTCAAGATTCCACCGGAACGGTAATGAACTTTACTCCTCAGCCTGATGAAACGAATCGCATTCCAGCGCTTCCAGTTAAATGCCCTCACTGCTCTTTACCTGAACGGGACCCAAATCATTCTAAAAAGTTTTTTCGGGGCAACATACGTACACCGATACGTGCCCACACTCAGGGCGTAGGTCAATCTGGACAATTACTGTTATCCCAGTTGTTTCGCAGCATGGGTGCGACTGTTGATGATTCCCAGACGATTGTCTTTACCGATAGTCGTGAAGCTGCAGCAGTCATGGCTTCAGCATCTGAACTAAATCATTTCCGAGACCTTATACGTCAATTAATCCGCCAGACTTTAGTGTTAAATGTTGATTCGTTGTCTTTACCCGAACTTTTTCAGGCTGCAATTGACAATCTAGAAGGACTTACTGAAACTCAAAAAGCAAGATTCAATGCTGAAATTTCTAGATATATGCAGGTTTACAATGCATATGTTGTCAGAAATGGCGGTGGTGAATTAAATGAAGATCAACTCAAAATTATTGAGGAATTTGAATCGATTCATTTAGATTCAAATCAAGCAGTTTCGTTTAGTAATTTAATTTCCCGAATTTCTAATGAGTTGTTGAAATTGGGGGTTAACCCTGGTGGCGTAAAGAAATCTTTCGAAAAAAATCAAGAACTTGATTGGTGGCAAGCGTATCCGCCACCTCAAGAGGGTCTTTGGGCATACAACCCAACTGATGCGACACAATTAATACAAGACAAATATTTAACACAACTAGTTAAAGATGTGACAGAGGCTTTATTTTCTGGTGCAGGCCGCGATCTTGAATCGACTGGTGTGGGCTGGATTGAACCAAAAGAATATCCAGAAACTTTTACCAGTTTTGAACAAGAAGATAGTAAAGAAATAGTCCGGGCAGTGATACGGATACTTGGGACAAGTCGTCTAAGAGCGAACCCTGACTCGAATACTGTGCCAGCACCGGTAAGAAAATATTTAGAAAAAGTCGCAGAAAAATATGGTGTTGATAAACAGGTTCTTATTGAGGAGATTACGGATTTTTTCAAACCAACTGATGAATCCTGGTTAGCTCCCGGCTGGGTTCCAAATTTTCACGCTCATCAAATCAATTATCAAATCGCTCTCCAACCAGAAGAAGATAGTCTTTGGATTTGTCCAGTTTGCTCTCATCGACATTTATCTCAAGCAGTTGGTATTTGTACTCGCACTGGATGCTCCTCAAAGACTCTAGAGGTAAGTGGTTCGCGAAGAGAAGAGAACTATTATGCGTGGCTTGGTCAGTTAGATGCAAGACGGCTTCGTGTAGAAGAGTTAACCGGTCAGACAAAACCTTTATCAAAACAGCGAGACAGACAAAGACAATTTAAAGGACACTTACTACCAAATGACGAGAATCAATTAACAAACCGAATTGATGTCTTAAGTGTTACAACCACTATGGAAGTCGGGGTAGATATAGGATCCTTAAAATCGGTGATGATGGCAAATATGCCTCCACAACGATTCAACTACCAGCAACGTGTAGGTCGAGCCGGACGCTCCGGCCAACCATTTTCTTATGCTTTGACTCTATGTAGAGATAACTCTCATGACGATTATTATTTTCAACACGTTGAACGGATTACTGGAGATAAACCACCTGAACCATTCCTAGATTTAGATAATCATCGGATTGTTAAAAGGGTCATCAACGCAGAATTATTAAGACTAGCTTTTGCTTCTTTACCAGATTCGCCGGTTCATACGGCAGCCAGTACACATGGAACGTTTGGGTTGACATCTGAATGGCAAACAAATTATCGCGAAGCGATAGAGAGATGGTTAGCAGAATCATCTCAAGTCACAGAAATTATTTCGCGCTTATGTGCTCATGTTCCTTTAAATCCAGATGAAATCAAACAAGAAACGATTGAAAATCTGGTAATAGAGATAGATGCATCAATTCAAAAACCTCACTTAAAGAACTATTCAGAATTAAGTGAGTTACTTGCTAATGCGGGGGTGTTACCAATGTTTGGTTTCCCAACTCGTATGCGAAATCTTTATTCAAGACAGGTCGAAAAAACTTCAGATTTACAAGAAGATTCTTCTAATACTGCTGTGTTATCGACTCGCTCACTTGATCAAGCAATTGGAGCTTTTGCTCCTGGAAGTGAAACGACAAAAGAGAAGCAAATTCATACCGTGGTTGGATTTGCCGACTACGGTCACTTTGGGCCAAGGGCTCAACCGAGAGATCCTCTTGGAGAGGCTATTTGGGTTGATAGGTGTACATGTGGTTGGTGTCGAGTTCGAAGTAGAGAAGAAGAGACTTTCGATCTTTGTCCCGCTTGCGGTGACGCTCTAGAGAAAATATGCATGTATCAGCCGCTCGGATTTAGAACCGATTATGGGCCAAGAGATTTTGATGATCCTGATATGGCTAGCCCTGGCTCAGGGCGGCCACAACTGACTTATCAATCAGATCTAGCGAAAGGTGAGGAAGTTGCCGCAACAACAGTTACAAAACTTTCTCAAGCAGAAATCATCCGTATCAATGACAACAATGCCAAAGGCTTTGACTTAAGAAAGGAAAACAATACGGTTGTTGCTGTTAATGAAGAGTTATATACCAAGACAAAACCATTTTCTCTTCCAAAATCGGGATGGGAAAATCTCCCTCCGTATCAGAATGGTGAAGTAAAAGTTGGAATTGGTGAAGTGCGTCCAACAGATGTTCTTCTACTTGACTTAAATAATCTTGATCTCACATGGAAGACAATAAATACAAATGAAAAGAAAAATCCGGCTGGAAGGCACGCTCTTCATTCTTTTGCTGAATTGTTAAGACGAGCGGCTGTTACGTCTTTAGAGATAAGTGCAGATGAGTTACATGTAGGACTTCAACCTTCCTCAGCGACTAACCCAGAGTTACAAACTTCAAAAGTTTTTATTGCAGATAGCCATGAAAACGGGGCTGGTTATGCATCAAGCCTCGCGAACCCAACACATTTAAAACAATTACTTGCAGATATATGTAATGAAGAAGGGCCAAGATTAGATGACGAATCACATAGTGGTTCTTGCCAGATTTCTTGCCCCGACTGTCTTCAGAGTTACGATAATCGTTTTCTTCACCGTTACTTTGATTGGCGACTTGGGTTAGATGTAGCCGAGTTAGCAGCTGGACTTAAGCTTAACGAAAAGAGATGGTTTTCTCGATCTGATCAAATAATTACAACTTTTATGAAAGGATTTGGGCAATCTCTTCCGGGTCTTGAAACAACAGAAGTAGAAGGCATTCCAGTGTTAGTTAATGAAAGTAAGGCTGTTTTGTTGGGGCACCCTTTATGGCAGCGAGTACCTAATGGTTTTAATGAACGACAAGCGGATGCTGAAGCAGAACTCGAAGAAGAGTATGAAGTAGAAGTTAGTTGCTTGTTTTCGCTTGATCGCCAACCGATAGAGATATTCCGAACTCTTGTCCTGTGATTGAGCATTCTTTTACTCCTAAGCCTCTTGCTCCCGAAAAGATTGAATACTGTGATCCCACATTGGTAAATCAATTAGCAAAATGTATATATCAAGCCGCATTTAAAAGAGACACGAATTTTGATTATTTGCAAAGAGTAAATCCATTTCTTCTTAGAGGTACGGTAGTTCACTCTGTTAGAGAAAAAAGCCCTAACAAACTTTTAGACGTTCCTGACGAAAATTTTAGAGACGCTTTCAATGAAATTTGGGAAAGTGAAATGAAAGTCCAACATCAGAGACTTGTTGATGATTGGTTTCCTGCTTCAGTACCAGATTTCGAAGATTGGCCAGAATATCGGCGCGTGCAGTCCAGAACTCGCATAAATGTAAAGAAAGAGATTCAGCGAATAATTGATTCAAGAGAAGGAGGTGAACGTCCTGTTGTAGAGGGGTGGTTCGAAGATGAGCGATTGAAGTTAAAAGGAAAACCCGATCGAGTAGAGACTTGGGATAGCCAGACGGTCGCTATTGTTGATATAAAAACTGGACCTGACCAAGGGGAAATCCGCCCAGAACAACGTCGGCAATTACTTTTTTACGCCCACCTCTTTAAGGCCAGTAACGGTCAAACCCCAAAGAAAATCGTTGTAGAAAATACTCGTGGAGAAAGATCAATTGAAGATATTACAGATTCAGATATCGATACTGTGGTTGAGGAAATTCTCGAACTAAGAAATAATTTTAATAGTGCATTAGAAGGAAATCTTGAGACTTTCGCTACTCCTTCAAAAGAGAGCTGTCAGCATTGTCCTTATCGCTCACACTGTGACCCCTTCTGGTCAGCTTACGATAAAGAATGGAGTGAATGGAAAATTTCAATCTCAGGAAAGGTGAAAGAAATAACAGAAGAAGAGGTTGCTGTTCATAATATTATTAGCCCGTCTGGCATAGCCGATAGTGAAATCAAGTTTTTAAGACCAAAAAACTTTCAATTAAATGTTGGGGACAGTGTGGTCGTTATTGATGCCAAACCATCTTTTCTTAATTCAGAAGTAATAACACTTGAATGGAACTCTCTTATTAATGACACCCCAGTATCTGTTTAACTTGAAGATCGAGAATAAAACATTCCAACTGGGAATCGTTCATTTGAATGAGACCCGCGCGAGTAAACCTGAACTTCCTTATATATCGGTTTAGTAATAGTTCCGGACGCAACATCTTTCTTAAAA
>MDSZ01196417.1_pt1 | contig 10629 bp, 6 predicted proteins | sample 811201 | NCBI WGS metagenome assembly MDSZ01 (sample SAMN05326647, study PRJNA326480) | marine metagenome | isolation source: seawater | place: Indian Ocean: North | collected 2010
TAACTTTTTAGCAGAAACAGCAGATTTTTTTATGGAAGATCAAACATTTTCTTTTATAGCATCAGACGTTTCACAAAATAGAATTGTTTCCATGGTTAGCGGAAATCTATATGCTTTTGATGTTAGGCTTTACAAAACACAGAATGTAGATAGTGAACCAATTGAATCAGGAATACAAAAATTTGATCCACTCTTTATGACTGGTTCGGGTGTGAAAGAAACTTTTACAATGTATTCTAGACCTAGTGCTTTCGGTCCACCCTCCAGGATTACTTCATCTTTCACTATTGGCGGAGACAATATGACAGGATCTTATTCTGATTTGGGTTATAATTGGTCTTTTACTCCTCCTTATTATGACGGCGCCTCTAGAATAACTTTTGGGTTTTATGCGCCTCAAACTCGCACATACACATATGAAGAAATATTTGCTGAGGCATTTCAAATATCACAGAGAATTGGATTGGTTGAAAAAAACAATGATACATTTAGAGTGGGTGATCGATTCGCTCATTCCAATGCGATGCTTTATTTAAATGATACTTTAGATATTTATAAATTTGCAGAGCAGATCAACATCGCAGGGGCATCAAAATCACTTTTTCAGGCCGCTCACTATGGCTCTTTAAAAGATAATGTTTGTAACATAAATGCTTCTATAAATATAAATTTAGGAGTCTTAAAAGACGGACAATTAACAGATTTTCAAAAAAAGACCACGTCAGGAGTAACCCTAGGGTTTGGAGGTCAAAGCAATGCTTTTAATCCTGTGGGCTTGCCACAAAACACACCAACAGCTCAAGTAATTAATGCATCCGGCCAAAAAAATGTTCAATTTATAATTCAAACAAAATGGGAAACACCCATGTTTAATTTTAAGACTCACGGCAATTCAGAAGACATAACCATGCCGTCAATAGGTAAACAATCAGTTCCTAGAGGAATTTGGCACCAATATGCCCCAGTGAATACAAGTGAAAAAGAAGGCATTTTCATGCAAATCGCAGATAGTAGTGATAATTTTGTAGTAAAATTCATTGCAGATTCTGTAAATGTTCCCGTCCTTCCTTTGGCACCGCTACTTGGACTAGATGATACTCCAGTACAACTAGGCAAAGTAAGTCCAAGTAAAACAGTATCAGAGGCTATCGTGGCAGTTCCTTTTCTTGGAGATACATATAATCCAAACAGCCCAACAGTAGAAGGCAGAAGAGAGTTCTTTAGTTTGCCAAGACAAGAAATAAACGCAGCACTAGCTGGTGATTTAACTAATGCCACGCAGGGTCTTATAGATATGGTTAATAATATGCAGCGTTTTGTTATGCCTCCAATGTTTAATTTTATAGAAGATCCAACTATTGATCCTAAAGCAATGTATATTTTTCCATTTGATCATACTTTTGATCAAGACGATATTGCTGCAATCTGGCAAAACTTGCCCCCTAAGTTAATGTCATCTTTTGAAAAACAAGAAGTATCTGTGGAACATGAATTAACAACTGCTAACCTATTAAGGACATCTAACCCGACCATTATTGGTAATCAATTTGGTGGAAATATCATTAAAGACGAGCCCGAAAGAAATGCTAAAAATTTTCTTAAGAAAACTAAATGGCTTGTATTTAAAGTAAAACAAAAAGCAGCTAAAAATTACTTTGATAAGATTATCGACAATGGCTCTATAATTTATAATCCTCCAAAATATGGACACAACTGGCCATATGATTTCTTTTCTTTAGTGGAGCTGGCTTCTGTTCAAACAGATATAAAGTTTGAAAAGTAAAATTAAATAACACTATCAAACTATTTAATTTTAGAATATTTTTTAAATTAGGTATATTATGACTTTTTTCAATAAAAAAGAAGATGTTATAAAAATAGAATTAACTCCATACGGCAGAAGATTGTTAGGGAAAGGAAAATTCAATCCAGTATATTATGCTTTTTTAGATGATAATATATTGTATAACTCTGAGTTTGCCGGTCTTACTGCTGATTCTGTACAAGCAAAAGATAGAATTATAAAAGATACACCGTATTTAAGACCACAAACAAACTATAAAGGAGTAGAATCATCAATAAATGCTTTTGGCACAAAACTGAAAGATAATTTTAATGATGATAATTTGATACCTGAGAGAGTTGAAAAGCTACAGTATTGTTTGGGAAAAACTCCAATAGTAAACACCGATTGTTCAGAGATCTCCGCAACATTCCTTCATGGAGAAATTTCTTCATCTAGTCCACAATATTCCGGCTCTGGTGTAGCCCCTGTTGACATACCTCAGTTAGAGTGTGTCATTGAAAATACTCTAGAAGTGCAGTTTGTTGATAGAGTCATAGATTATAACATCGCCAACATAAAGGCTGAAGATGGGTCTTTTGTTGAGATGAAAGAAGGAGAGTTGATGTTGTTCTTGCAAGACTTAGAGGGTTTCAATACGAAAGATAATTTTTCAATTGAGGTTTTTGAGTATGAATCATTGGAAAGTAGCGTTCTAATACCAATGAAAATGCAAAAAGAAAAACCAAGAATAATTAACGATATTTTAGTCGACGACAGTAGTGAAAGAATATTATACGAGAACAATATTTATACAAATGATTATTTTACCATAATTTTTGATGAGGATGTAAATAAGGCAAAAATCTGTCAAGGGATTTCAAACTTGAAGAAAGAAGATATTCTTGTATCTTTAGAAGTAGACTGCGAGGATATAGCCAAAAGAGGATTTGAAGTTGATATTTATAGATCACTAACAACAAATGATGACTTAGAGGATTGCGAATGAGCTCAGAATTAATTGGAAGGAGTAATTTACCTCCGGTATACACAAAAAAAATTATTGTTGATGAACTTGAAAATTCAATAAAAGTAGAATACTTTGTACCAAAACTTACCGACCAAATGGACAACCCTATATGGCATTACGACAGTTTTGTTGACAAGCCGATATACATATATTCAATGCTTTTATTTTCACCATCCCCAGCAAATGATATATTTTCGTGGCATGAGGAGCAGATAACAAAATTTAAAACTAATATTTACGATCTTTTTAAGGGTGTCGGTTCGGAAGTGGAAAGTGCGAAAGCTGGTCGTATAGGAACGGTTCTACCCGGAATCGCAGACGTCCCGCACCTTGATGGGATGAAAGGGACACAGAGAATTAAATTAACCAAAAATAGTTATTATAATGGATATTTTCGTGGTCCAAAAGTTGGGGAAGAGTATTTCTCTCCATTGTATTCACCAGATTATATTTTTAAAAACTTAACTTTAATTACTTTTATGGCCTATGAAATACCAGGCTTTGATGATGTACTGGCTGATAGAAAATTGATGTATATGGGTCATGCTGCATGTGATATTATTAAGAAAGATGGTCAATATCAATCAAGTAGTTTTTTGCTTAAAAAACAATCAGACGGTTCAATTTATAGGGGTCCTGTTCATACGCATGTCATCGATAACGAGATAATGACAGGACCCGTGCATTCCTCAGATTCTGAGAGTCTTTTTGTAGAAAACCAACCAATAAATCCTAAATTGAAAGTTATACCAGACTTTACAAATATTAGTCCTATAACAGACCCGAATTCTAATTTTACAATGTTTACTTCTCACTCTAGAGGTCAATTTATGAATGAAGCTTTCAAACAAGACCCTTTAATTTTTGTTGATAAAAAAGTAAATGGAATCTATCAAATACAAGCTTTATTACCAATATTGACAAATTATTTGTTACCTCCTCAGACTGTAGCTTTGGGCGGAAGCTTTCTTGGTATTAATAGTGGTGGCTCTCTAATAAATGCAAATCATAAAAAACTTATAACTAACATTACCACAACAGTTACAGTAAGCAATGGAATAGGTAAAAATTTAATACCAAGTGAATCACACCCAGTTAAAATATTGAACTATGCAGGATATAGTTATTTACTAATTAATGCTGATTCTGCAACTGCCCCTGAAACAGTAGAACTGCAGGTACAATACGTTGATCATACTGATTTGGGCAGTTACGATAAAATTTTAAACCTACTGTATGAATCTGGCAGCTCTAGTGTTATTAATAATTTTTTAAATCATCATGATGAGACCTATTATCAACAATTTTTATCTTTACTAACGAGAGTCTTGTCTATTTATTCTGAGGAAAATGTGTATGTTGAGACTTCAACAATTAGAAATTTAATTATATTAATTGGGTCGTCTTTAAGTGGAACTGAAGATAAAATTTATAAAGAAAAATTAGTATCTTTGTTCCAAGACATACAACAAAGAATACAGAATGCTTGGCCAACGGAAGAAAGTAAAAATAGATTTTCTTTTCAAAAAACTTTCCAAAAACAAATAAATATTCCTAAAAATACAAATTGCGAGTTTTTAACCGAAGAAGCAAATGGCAACGGATATATTACAGTTGATGATCTTGAAGTTCATTTACAAGAAATGTCTGATAAACTTGACGTATCTAATACTCTGCCGGCTGCTAGTGTTAGTCTTAGTACAACCGGTTATAGCCGAGGAAAGATTTCTGTAACACCAAGATCAATAAACAGCCAAAATATTAATGATTATACAAATGTTTCTGACAGCATTGACCCTTCACAGATTAAATATTATGATACTGAATATCAGAGTAGAATGGTTTATGAAGATCATTCGGCTGATATGGTCGCTAATATCACTTTCACTTCAAATACCCCAGATGAAACAGAAGATCAGCCGGCCGACAATTTTACACCGGAAGAAATTCCTGATGCAGAGCAAACTATGAATGAAGGCGGCGACTTCGGGTTTGGCGGTGGTTCAGGAGGATCATACTAATGGCAACAACACAAATAGTAACAGAGACTGGTGAAACAACCAATATAACTAAGGAAGAAGCACCGTGGGAATTTATAGATACCAATGAAGTAACTCAAATATATGATACAACTTTTGGGGTGCTAGTAACAGACAAATTTAATATAAAATATGATGACCTTTTTGATGAAGATTTTACGGGATACGGGTCTGAAGAAACACCATTCAATATCGCTGTGGTATCTCAGAGAATACAAATTTATGAAGGTGGATCCAACGTCTCAATTCACAAAAATTTCGGAACATTAAACACACAAGAAAGCAGCCCAATACTTGCTAAAGCAGAAACCGAATATCCAGACGCGGTTGAAGAGGCGCACGGTTTTTTTCAACATTTAATTTATAAAAATATATTTTTTAATTTTAGAGAAATGTTTATTGTAACTCATGAATTTAACGCAGGTGGACGGTGGTTATCGCCAAATGATTTAAATGAAATGAAAAGTGGCGAAACATTTGGACTGGGTGCAGCAGCGACATATTATGATTACTATTTGATAAGATTAGGATTAAGTGTAGAAACTAAAGAAATAATGCAAAAATTTAATATACAAATAGGCAATACTGGATTTGCGTGTCATGAAGAGCATGATGCTAAAAGAAAGTTTTTTATTGTATCGACAAGAAACGAATTATACGAAAATTTTGTATCACGTAGTAAAGCTGAACGGCTAGCAATGCTTAATGAAGAAGATTTTTTTGATCAAACAGGAGATTTATTATCAAATGTATTAGACATACAATTTGATTTTACTGACCAACCTGAGGAAATTAGCTACCATACGACGTTGTCTTTTAACCCAGCTTATAATTTTGGAATCTTAAAACCAGAATATCCAGTATCAGAAGAGGAGTAAACATGTATAGAGGAAAAAAAATAACTTCAATAGAATCTGACGCCATAGGTGCTACGGGTAGACATTTAAAATGTTTCTCCAAGGGATCAAAGCCCTATACAATAACAAAGATAGAAACCCCTAATACGAATGACAGTGAAGTTCGATTTATACCGACCGAATCACCTTCTGGTGATCTTTACTTCCAATTTAAGAAGCCCGAAAAGGTATCAACAATTGAAATATCTATAAGCGACCTTTCAAAGCGAGATGAGATTATACAAGAGTATTTCACGCCAACAGACGGCGAGAACGCTAACTACACATATATAAACAGTATAATTTATACACCAGTTGATTCTTTAGAAGAAGTTGACTCTGGTGTTCCATCATACCCTACATACAATTTTTCTGATGTTTTCAACTATAGAGCCCAAAGTTATATTGAGTATATAGAAAATTTACCAGAAACAGAAATTCCAAATTTTTATTTGTCTTTTGTAAATGATAAAAATGAATTCTACAAACCAGCTTTTGTTTTTAAACCAGAAATATCGCCAACTAGAGAGATATTTACTCAAGGATCTTTAGAGAATTATTACCAAGAACGTTCTGAGCAATTAGTCAACTTTACAAAAAAAATTATAATAAAAAAAGATGCACCAACTTATACTAGCGTACAGAAAGAAATTTTTCCTCTCTCTGTAGATATGAAGTTTAATTTTACAGACACAGATTTTATTACAAATAAATTAGACAATTTTAGTATGCATGAGTCTTTTTTAGATTTTTTCGAAAATCCACTTAAAAATGATGGTCAATCAGCAATACATTCAACAGATGCTGTAATACAGGAAAATGATTTCAATATTTCTAATCAACCTATTAATACAAGTATCTCATCATTTAATTTTATGCATTTTTTACAAAAAACATATTACAAAAAATTTCAGGGAATGATATCAATTCCAGATATGGGGAGATTTTCTTACTTTAGTAACAATATAAATAAGATGGAGCTTTTTTCCGATATTATCTTTAAGTCTTTTTATGATCCATTGTCCTTTGAACAAATGTTAAATAATCAAAACAAATCGACTGAATTGTTATACATTAAAGTATCAAAATATTTAGGCGATGGTGCCTCCGGAGATCCTTTGTTAACAGTATATTTGCCCGGCAACAGAGCAAATTATAATTATTTTGATACACAAGTGAAAAACAGAACTCGCTATACATATAAAATTACTGGTATTTATTTAATGCCAGTTACCAAATATTATACAAAAAAAAATAATATTTCTGGTGGTGCGAGAATCCATTTTTACACACAATTAGAGTATAAAGTAGCAGAAGTTGATTTATTGGAGAAACAAGTTTACATACTCCAACCTCTTCAGTTCCCACCTAAAGTAAATGTTTCCAAGCATCTAACTAAAAATAAAGTTAATTTCTATCTATATCCAGACATGATGCCAAGTATTTACAAGCCATTTATACCAATAGTAGAAAATGATCAAAATACAAACACTGTTTTACAAGACACAAAACAGTATACAAACCCAGAACATCGATATGTTGATGAAATTTTTAAGTATGAAATTTTTAGAACAGAAACCAAGCCGGCTAGTATAGAAGACTTTAGAGGAGCTTTTTTATTAGAGACAGATGGAATTAGAGATCATTATGGTCATAATTTTGTTGATACTTTAGAATATGGAAAAAATTATTACTATTTATTTAGAACTTTAAACTCTGAAAGATTTCCAGGTAACCCTACGTTAATTTATGAAGTTAGGCTAGAAAAAGGAATAGAAGAAAACTTTTTATTTTTAAAAACAATGGACTTTCCAATGATGACTGTAGACTATGATATCATGAAACATTTCAATAGTTTAATGCATATTTACCCCAATGATAGTCAAAATGTCATGACAAATTTATCTGATTTTCGTAATACTGGATTTAAAGATAAACTTAGCCAAATTAACGTGGGACTAGAAGACGCACCAAGTGTTTGGGGTAAAAAATTTAAAATTAGATTAACTTCTAATAATTCTGGTAGGAAGCTAGACTTTAATGTGCGGTTTTCTATTAAAAGAAAAAACAATAATTAAATATAGTTCTATTTATAATAACTAAGGAGATATTTTATGGGTTTTTTAGACAATAGTGGCGATATAATATTAGATGCTGTTCTGACAGATTTAGGTAGAAAAAGATTATCAGAAGGTAACGGTAACTTCAATATAACTAAATTTGCCCTCGCCGATGATGAAATAAATTATAAACTTTATAGAAATAGTAATCATCCTGATGGTGCCCATCCTAGTGGAAGTGCATTTTACGATTTAGAAATAGTTCAAACACCAGTGCTTGAATCGTTTACAAACAATGGCTCAAGCATGAAATCTACTTTGATTAGTCTAGACAATAATGATATCCTATATTTGCCAGTTTTACTTTTAAACACAAATGCTTCTTTGGCGTCTGGTATACATCCGACAGAGAATTTACATTTGGTAGCAGTCGATCAAACCACTCAGGGAAATGAATCCACTTCTATTGATACATCTGCAATCGGCCGTGATAATACTTCAGGTGATTTGAAACAGGGTGTCCTATATGGAGCAGATCCGAATGTCGGTGGCCACATCCGCATAGATCAAGGAGTTAACAATGAAGCATATACAATATCAATTGGCGATTTAATTGAAGAAAACTATATTATCTCAATTGATGGAAGGCTAGGTACGATTGTTGACGAAGCTGGCAATTCACTTACAAGCACAGTTAATAACGCAAGTCAAACGATGGATGACGATAATATTATATTCTATACAATTGGAAAAGGAACAGACAGCACTGTTGTTAAAGATTCTGAGATTCCGGAGAGTGTTATTGCTGGTGCGAAAGGCACAACAGTGAAATTTAAAATACAAAGCTCCTCACAACTGAGAGACAGTAATATTTTGTTTCAAAGATTAGGGTTCACAAAAAGTATAGATACCAACTCTAATACACAATGTATTGATACAATTATTAGAGTTGTGGGTGTAAAATATGGAAATGCAGTAGATATACCAGTACGGTTCGTTAAACACATTTAATAAGAGAGATATAATATGACAACATACAAAAATTTAGATGCTTCAAGCGACACAGTTGAGTCTAGAACTTTATTGCACGAAGCAATACCATTAACAGGAACAATTGTTTCTGGAACTTATGATGATGCGAATATTAAAGATTTTGCTCATGGAATGTTTCAGTCTGTTTATGACTATCCTTATTTAAGTTCCTCCGCAAATCATATTTTTGATATTAGTGTTGGAGTGGGAGCTCAATCTAGTCTTTATTCTAGTGTCGCAACCCAACAAGCAAAGAAAGCTAATGTATATAATCAAATGGCTCAAGTCTTAATGGGATATGATGTCGATGGAGCAATTCAACGATTTGACAAAGATGGAAACCTTGCAGACGGTGGAGATAAATTAGATAACGTATTTTTTGTTAATTTTGCTCGTCTCTTGTCCAAAGATGAAATTAAAAAAGGAACATTTCAGATGGAGCTTGGAGTCGATCCAGAGTTTTCGCAAGATGGCCACTCTGTATTTCAAAAAAGAATTTTGATAACTGACTTTAGTGGATCTAATGGATTTCTTGTAAATTCTCCTGCTGGTGAATATGGAGTTCTTTACGCAACAGGCTCAAAGGGTGCAAATGTGATGAATAGAGAAATGGCCCCTGGTGATGGCAATAGAGAACCGGTCGGACTTCTTTATTATCAAGCAGGTGTTGCTGTAATTTCTGGTTCTGTATTTAAAACCGGTACAGCAGCGGCAGCAACTGCGACAATTACTGTTACCGATGGTGATGAGGCGCACGGCCTTACAGCCGGTCAAAAACTAACCTTAACAGACCATGAAGGCACAATTGTTGATTATTTTGTATCTGATACCAATGATGGCGGTGTTGCTCATTTGAGCGCTGTAACTGCTGGTGCAACTTTAAAATCAACTGGACCTATAACAGCTACTTTAACAACAGGAGCCACAAGAGCAATATCTGTTGGATTTGATCATTCTGGTGCCACGAAACAACAAGGGTTCTTGGTGCTTCTTAAAGCGGCAATTGAAAATTCACTCGGACATAATGGAAAAATAACAGTCAGCGCTGTGCCCACCGAAGCAGATGGTAATCAAAGTATAACAATAACTCAATCCGCTAATGGCTCTTCTGGCAATACTTTAACATCAGAAAACATATCAAACCTAACAGCAACAAATTTCACTGGTGGTGGAGATGGTGGAGATGGAGTTTTAGCAGCATCAATAGGTGATTCATCTCTATTATCAACTTCAACGAATAACGATATCAATGCTGTTCTTACGGGATCTCACATTTCTTCTTCGGCAGATGCAATTAGAAACAGACTTTATAATATTCAATTTAATAATACAATTGAGCTTAACTCAAAGATTTATTTCTGCCGTGTACCGAATAACCAGTTTAACTATTCATCAAACCCAACATATCTTACAGGTAGCAAAATTTTTGTAAAACAAAATGGAACAGATATGCCGGTATCTTATATTACGACTGTTGGCCTGTACAATGATGCAAATGAACTATTGGCTGTTGCAAAACTTAGCGAACCTCTTAAGAAAACACCTGATACAGAATTTACGATAAGGGTAAGGCTGGACTACTAGTGTCTTATTTCAAGTTTACAGAAAATGACTTGTTTAACAACACAATAGAAGCTTATCCGGAATACACTTACTTTATTCATAGCGGTACAGTTTTTATTGATAATCAACAACATGTTTCTGGAAATAATTCAGACAACATCACGGGCGTTCCAAAAGGCTTTATATCGCTTTATGAGTATAACATAGACAGATCTGAAGATCAAAA
>MDSZ01079021.1_pt1 | contig 10628 bp, 11 predicted proteins | sample 811201 | NCBI WGS metagenome assembly MDSZ01 (sample SAMN05326647, study PRJNA326480) | marine metagenome | isolation source: seawater | place: Indian Ocean: North | collected 2010
AAATGATGTAAAAATTGAAGATGTAATGGAAGAACTTAATAAAAGAAAAAAATGAGTTACGATGATAATAATATTTTTGCTAAGATCTTAAGAGGAGAAATTCCTTGTAAAAGAATTTACGAGGATGATCATGTTTTGTCATTTCATGATATTAATCCACAAAAAAAAATTCATGCGCTGGTAATACCTAAAGGAAAATATATTGACCTTGATGATTTTAGTCAAAAAGCTTCTCCAGAGGAAATAGTTGGTTTATTAAAGGGCATAAATCTAGTTGCAAAAAAACTTGGTATATCAGTAGATGGCGGCAAAGGTTATAGAGTTTTAGCCAATATTTCTGAACATGGCGGTCAAGAGGTACCTCATTTACATTTTCATTTATTTGGAGGTGAAAAAGTAGGAAAGATGGTGGAGTGAGCACTAAAGTTGAAAGAAATTACTTAGAAATTAATTTTTTAAAGGATTTAAATGAAACCGCTAATTTTTCAGACAAATATTCTGTTAACTTGGTAGATCCAGTTGATTTTCAGCTAAATAAATTTTTTTACAAAAATATTGGAAAAAAACACCGTTGGATAGATCGACTAGTTTGGTCTGAAAAACAATGGATTGAATATGTTTCTGATAAAAATGTAAAAACTTATGTTTTAAAAAATCTAAATAATCTTGCAGGATATTTTGAGCTTAATTTACATCCAGAAAAAAAAGAAGTTGAAATTGCTTATCTGGGATTACTAGAAGAATATCAGAAAAAGAGATTAGGCTCATATTTATTATCAAAAGCTATAAAAAATTCATTCTTAGAAAACCCTAAAAAAGTTTGGGTGCACACTTGTTCATTAGACCATGAAAATGCATTAAACAATTATTTGTCTAGGGGTATGAAGATATTTAAAAAAGAGATAATTCAGATCTAAATTTATGAAAAATCTTTAAATAATTAGTCCAAAGGTAATTTAAAGAGATCTTTTCTTAATTTTTTATTTTTTTGAATTGAATTAAGGTAAGTGATACTCAAATTTTGGTAAATATCCAATGTTTGCCAACCTATTAGATTAAATGTTTGGTTATCAAAAAAAATGTTTATTTTACTACCATCTTGAGAAAAACTAAAATTTACAAACTTATTGTCAATAATCCTCTCCTCTAAAATTTTTATTTTATTTAACAAAAAATTTTTGTCTAAGATAAGATTTAAAGGAGTTCTTTCTATTGGATATCTATAATAGCTACTTTTTGTTTTTATCACTAAAGATTTACCATCTGAAATTAAAATTTTTTTGTTATCAAGATCATATTTGCAAAAAATTTTTTTTGGATATTTTATTGTACATACTCCATTTTCAATTTTTCCATTTATGTTTTGTTCGAAATTAAACGAAAAATTATCTAAATTAATTATATTTTGAATAATATTGGATTTTACTGATGCAGATGCTTGAGTTGAAAAAAATATAGTGAATATTATAAAAATTTTTTTCATTACAGAACATCTCTTTTACCAACATGATTTGCTTTACTTACAATTCCCTCTTCCTCCATCATATCGATTATTCTTGCCGCACGATTATATCCAATTTGTAGTTTCCTCTGTAAAAAAGATGTAGATGCTTTTCTCTCAGATTTGATTATTTCAACTGCAGTTTGATAAAGTTCATCTTTATCATTTGAATTGTTTGAGTTTTGCACACTTTCTTTTTCGTCAGCAAAATTTAATATTTCATCTACATAGTCTGGTTCCGCTTGAGATCTTATAAAGTTATTAATTTTTTCTATTTCATTGTCTGAAACAAGTGGTGCATGGATCCTTACAATTTTGTTTGCAGAAGACATATAAAGCATATCTCCTTTCCCTAGAAGCTGCTCAGCTCCTTGTTCTCCCAAAATTGTTCTGCTGTCAATTTTTGATGTAACTTGGAAGGAAATTCTTGTTGGAAAATTTGCTTTAATTGTACCTGTTATCACATCTACACTGGGTCTTTGGGTAGCCATGATAATATGTATTCCAGCAGCTCTAGCCATTTGAGATAGTTTTTGAATGTAGCTTTCAATTTCTTTACCAGCCACGAGCATTAAGTCGGACATTTCATCGACAACGACCACTATGTATGGCATCGGGAGTTTATGTTTCGAATTATAACCATCAATATTTCTAACCCCCTCTTTTGTCATTAGTCTATATCTACTCTCCATTTCTTTTACTACCCAGCCTAAAACAGAGGCTGCTTTTTTCGCTTCAGTAATAACCGGACATAGTAAATGAGGGATACCCTCGTAAGTTGACAGCTCTAACATTTTTGGATCAATTAGAATAAATTTGCATTTTTCTGGCTTATGTCTGTAAAGAATTGATAAAATTATTGTATTTATACAAACTGACTTTCCAGAACCAGTAGTACCCGCTATAAGCAAATGTGGCATGGAAGTTAAATCACCAACAATTGGACTCCCAGAAATACTTTTACCAAGAGCTATAGGAAGTTTTACCTCCTTTTTTTTGAAATCAGGGTTATTTAAAATTTCGCTTAGGTAAACATTTTCTCTAGAATGATTTGGTAATTCTATTCCAATTGTATTACTGCCTGGTATTGTAGCTATACGAGCTGATTCTGAACTTGTATTACGTGCAATATCGTCTGACAAATTAATAATTTTTGAAACTTTTACACCTGCTGCTGGTTCGAATTCATTTAATGTAACCACAGGACCATGGCTAATTTTTTTTATTTTACCACTTACGCCGAAATCTAAGAGTATCCTTTCAAGAAATTCAGGATCATTCGCTTCTTCTTTTTTGATATTCTCTCTTTCTTTTTTTGTTGGAGATTTGAGTAAATCTAAATTTGGTAATTTAAATTTTATAGTTTCACTCTCAGATAATTTATCTGCTTTTATAAAAGGTAGATCTTCTTGTATTAAATTCTTTATTTCGTCTTGTGGAATGTATTCTTTGATAACCTCATTTTTATTAGTGTAATTTTGAATTTCGTCTTTTTTAAAAATATTTAATACTTTTTTAAAAGAATGGAAAAATTTTTTATAATTAAAATTTATACTTACTAAAAAAAAGATGACTATAAAAAAAATTAAAATATAATAAAATAAAGTGGTGTTTAATGTAATTAAACCGGAAAAAAAATTTTCATTGATATAATTTCCTACAAATCCACCATTTCCGTTAATATATAATTTAAATGAACTATTATAAAAAAAATTAAAAAAAGCTGCACCAAAAACAGAGTATAAAATAGAAAAAAATATATTTTCTATGATTAAAAAAAAATTTTTATCTTTAAAAATATTAATTCCGGTAAATATCAATGTAATTGATATTAAATAAGATGTAATACCAATTGATTGAAAAAAAAGATCTGACGTATAACTACCATAAAATCCTAATAAATTTTCAATTTCAGTATTTTGTGGAAAAATAAAGTTAGGGTCATCTGGTGAGTGAGAAATTAAAGAAATAAATAGCAATATACCGCTAGAAATTAATACCAAGCCAATAATCTCTAATATTCTCTTTATTGTGAATTGGATAGCTATATTGGTTATTTTTTTTATGCTCATATATGATGAATCAAATTTACCACTTTGTATCATCTAATTTTTGTTGTTAAAATTAATTTGTTATGAAAGTTTGTATAATTGGAGATGGCCTTGTCAGTTTAAGCCTTGCAAAAGTATTGATACAAAAAGGTCTATTAGTCGATATATATGTAGACAATAAATTAAGAAAATATAATCAATCTCGAACCCTCGGTATTTCTAGATCAAATATAGAATATTTTAATACTAATATTATAAATATAGAGAAGATATTATGGGAAATTAAAAAAATCAAAATTTACACTGAAAATTTATCTAAAAAGGAAATTTTGAGTTTTAGTGATGATAACAGACAATTATTTTCATTAATAAAAAATTATCAGTTATATAATATTTTATATAAAAATTTAAAAAATCAAAACAAAATTAAATTTAAAAAAAAAATTAAATATGAAAAACTAATTAAACAAAATTATAAATTAATAATTAATTGCGATGAAAATAACGAGATAACAAAAAAATTTTTTTCTAATAGAATAAATAAAAATTATAACAGTATTGCACATACATTAATTATTAATCATGCTAGAATATTTCAAAACAAAATAGCAACACAAATTTTTACAAAAAAAGGTCCTATTGCTTTTTTACCTATTTCAAATTTAGAAACTTCAGTGGTTTATTCGTACAGATTAAACTCACAAAATCCAAACATTGATTTAAAGAAAGAAATTATAAAATTGAATAAACATTTTGATATAAAAAAATTTTCTAATTATTCTAAATTTGATTTAAAATCATCTAATTTACGAAATTATTACAAAGGAAACATTTTAGCTTTTGGCGACTTACTTCACAAAATTCATCCTCATGCAGGTCAAGGGTTTAATATGTGCATTAGAGATATAAAACAATTATCAGAAATAATTGATCAGAAAATTGATAACGGATTAGATTTAGATAGTAGTGTTTGTTATGATTTCGAAAAAAAATCTAAAGATAAAAATCTAATTTTTTCAATGGGGGTTGATATGATTTATGAACTTTTTAATTTTGAAAGTAAAATTGGTACAAATATTCTGAGTAAATTAATTAAAATAATCGGCAGGAATAAATTGATTAATACAATGTTTAGAAAATATGCTGATAAAGGGATTAGAGTTTAATTTTTACTGCAAAGTAGTGTTATTATATTGGTCATAACTATAAGTACTAAGTATTTCTGCAATCTTAGTTTTTCTAATATCTAAATTTTTAGCCTCTAGTAAAATTTGTTTTTCCTCAAGGCTAAATGGTGATGCCATTGCTAAAGCATTGATTATTTCATCTAAACTTTGTTTTTCTAGTGCTTTCCAATTTATTATAAAACCTCTTTTTTCAAAAAGAGATTTTAAATCTTTAAAAATTAACTCTAAATCAGAAAAATTTAAATTTTCTTTTTCAGTATTTAAATCTTGAAAAAAATTTTCATAATTAACTTCGCATTCTCTAAATTTTTTATCCGTATTTAATTCTTTTAAAATTTTAAATCTAATTACACCCTTTAAATCTATAAGATATTTCCCCTCATTATATTCTTTAAAACTTGTGATTTTTCCCAAGCATCCAACCTGATGCAATTCTGGTATTTGTAAATCAATTTTTTTCGTAGTTTTAGGCTGTATCATTCCTATTAGCTTATTAGATCTCATTGCCTCATCAACCATATCAATATACCTGGGTTCAAATATATTTAGAGGAACGGTTGTTTTTGGAAAAATAATGAAATTACTTAGAGGAAATACCATTACTTTTTTGGGCAAGAGTTCTTTTTTCATCATATTTAAAAAATATATCATATTTATTATTGCTTGAATTAAAAAAAACGATTAATTTTAGCTTTTAATTGCGGGTATAGCTCAGTGGTAGAGCGTCTCGTTGCCAACGAGAAGGTCGAGGGTTCGACCCCCTTTGCCCGCTCCAAAAGTTGATAAATTGAATTATATTACATCATATTTTCAAAATTATATAAGAGAAAAAGATATTAGATCATTTAAAAATAAAAGATCATATTTTCTTCTATTTAGACTCTTAAGAAAATTTTTTGATCAAAACATAATTGTTAATATTTATAATTTTAAAGTATTTGCTAGCTATAAAAAAAATAATACTTCACATGCTTTGCTAAGGAAATGCGATTTTGATGATATAACTGAATTATCTTTATTAAAAAGTTTGTCTAAAAAAAAAAAAATTGTTTTTATAGATTGTGGTGCAAATTATGGATTTTATTCATTATTTGTTGCAGGATTGAGCTCCAGAAATAAGATAATTTCAGTAGAGGCTTCAGAGAGTACCAGTAGGATATTAAAAGAAAATATTGAATTAAATTCATTTAAGAATATCACCCCTCTAAACGTTGCTCTTTCAAATATCGATAATCAGGAAGTTGTTTTTAATGAAAGTGTAAATGATTGGGAAAGCTCGATCTCACATAAAAATTTCAAATTATCTAATCAAACAAGTATTTTTACAAAAAAATTAGACAGCGTTATTAAAGATATAAATATTTTAGATGAAATTTTATTTATAAAACTTGATATAGAGGGAAATGAATTTAGTGCTTTAAAAGGAGCTTATCAAATAATTCAAAAATTTGAGCCTATCATAATCATAGAATTTTCAAGATTCATTTTTAATAGTAAAAACTCTGAAATATTTTTATCTAATTTTGTAGATAAATTTGATTATAAGATATATAATAATAAAAAAGTCAGTGTTAATCAAAATGAAATATTTGAATTAATTAAAAATTTAGATAAAAAGCATAATACAATTGGCAATTATTTTTTAATTAAAAATAATTCAAAAAACTTAAATTTATTTTTAGAAACTTATGAGTGATTTAATAGATAAAAAATGTAAACCATGTGAGGGTGGAATAATACCATTTGATATTTCAGAAATTCACAAATACCAAAAAAAGGTTGATGGATGGGATATAATAAAAAAAAATGATGAAATATTTTATTTGGAGAAAAAATTTGAATTTAAAAATTTTTTGGAAAGTCAAAAATTTACTAACGAAGTTGGTCGAATATCAGAGATAGAAAATCATCATCCTGATATATTATATGGTTGGGGATATGCTAAAATTACTATCACAACTCATGCTATCAAGGGTCTTTCCGAAAACGATTTTATCCTTGCCGCAAAAATTGATAAAATAACTAGTGTCTAAAGTGTCTTGTTTTTGAAAAAACTAAAACTATTCCAGTTTCATTTGCAAATTTAATTATTTCTTTATCTCGAATCGAGCCAGCAGGTTGGATTACTGCTGTTACCCCAGATTGAACTAGTTTTTCAATACCGTCTATAAATGGAAAAAAGGCGTCTGAAGCAGCAACTATATTTCTATCTGGGTTAGTAAATTTTTTCATTTTATTTATTGCTATTTGACAGCTATCTAATCTGCTTGGCTGACCAGCACCAATACCAACCGTTGACTCTTTATGAGTCAAAACAATCGCGTTTGATTTAACATATTTACAAATATTAAAAGCAAAAATCATATTTTTCATTTGAAGTCTAGTAGGTTTCTTTTTTGAAACAACATAGAAATTTTTTGAGTCAAAATGGTGTGTATCATCTTTTTGAATTAAAAATGTGTTATTAAAAGAATTTATCTTTAAATTATTAGAAAAAGTAAATTTATCTGCATTTATTAATCGAATATTTTTTTTTCTTTTTAAAATTTTAAGAGCTTCTTTGTCAAAACCATTGGCAATTATAACTTCTAAGAAAACTTTATTTAATTCCTTAGCTAGATGACGATTAATTTTAAAATTGCAGGATACTACAGCTCCAAAAGCACTGATCGGATCTGATGCAAAAGCTGATTTGAAACAATCAACTTGATTTTTATGAATTGAAACTCCACACGGATTTGCATGTTTTACTATTACTACCCCTCTTTTTTTTTGAAGAGATTTAGATATTGTAAGAGCAGCAAAAATATCATTATAGTTGTTATAACTAAGTTGTTTTCCATGAAGTTGAGAAAAATTTAATGAATTAGTAGTTGAATATATTGCACTTTCTTGATGTGGATTTTCACCATATCTCAAATTTTCAACTAAATTTGCATGAATAATTTTTTTTTGTGGAAAATTATTATTTGAAATTTGGTTAAAATAATCTGATACAATTGAATCGTAATATGCAGTTTTTAAAAAAGCATAATTGGACATTTTTTGATTAAATGTTCCTGAAGTTGAACCTTTATTTTTATTAAGTTCATTTATTAATTCATCATACTGATCTGTTGAAGTTATAACAGTTACATCATTATAATTTTTAGCTGCAGCTCTGACCATAGAAGGTCCACCAATGTCTATATTATTTATTATTTTTTGAATATTTTTTGTTGTTTTGATTATTTTTTCGAATGGGTAAAAGTTAACTATTACTAGATCAATATTTTCGAATTTATTTTTAACTAATTGTTTTTTATGAGTTTTATTGCTCCTAATGTTTAATAATCCTGCATAAATTTTGGGGTGTAAAGTTTTAACTCGACCGTCTAAAATTTCAGGGGATTTGGTAAAATCTGATACCTCAACACATTTATACTTTAATTTTTTGATAGCTTTAAATGTTCCACCAGAACTTATAATTTGAATTTTATGTTTTTTTAAACACCTCAAAAGTGGTTTTAAATTACTTTTGTCGGATAAAGAAATTAAAGCTCTTTTTATTTTTGCCATTAAATTTTTACTAACTCCCATTGAATATCACTATTTTGAGAATTTATGATTCCCGATATAAAAATATTTTGATTTTCAATTAACGTATTTTTCTTACCGAAATAAAAACCATTATCAATATTAATATCATGTTTTTCACAATTAAATTTCCAACCCTCGTCTTCGATTTCAATAAGTATCGATTTATTATCTTGAGTTTTCATAACTTTTGACAAAGGATTTAGATGAAATCTAATATCAAATTTTAAATTAGGTAAATTTTTTTTACCTAATATTTTATCTGTTCCGATTAGCTTAAATTTTTCAGGATAAAATTCAATATCTCTTTCAAATATTAGATTATATCTTTTTATAAATCCATCATGTGCAGCATTAATTTTCCAATAATTTTTTTCAAAAATGATATCTTTTTTAGTAATTTTCAAATCATTTTTAATTAGTATATTTTTTTTAATTTCTACAAATTTACAAGATGAACTGTCATCTATCACTAAGGTGTTATGTAGAGCAGATGATCTAGCTAATTTTCTTAGCTTTGTATTTTTATGTTCATATAAACCAGGATTAGTAAAAATTTTTTTACCATTGGATAAAAACTCAAATGAAAGTGCACCAGCTTGATATTTATCAGAATAATTTTTATCAGGAGTGGGACCAATATCCATAAAAAGGTTAATTTTTTTGTTATTCAAAGATACATAGTTTGAATTTTCATAATTTTCATTTTTAAATGAATAACCCAACCTTTTTAAATATTGATCAAATTCATGGTTATTAGAAATATTATTGCCATTAAATAATGGATCAAAATTAATTTTTTTCCAAAAAAAAGTGTAAGATTGCCCCAAATAAAATATATGTTCCTCGACAAATTCAGGTATAGAAGTTTGTGACTCTTTAAACCATTCTCTTATTAATATTAAAATCTTTAGGTAAAAAGTTGATTGTTTTATGTTACGTGATTTTGGAAAACCATATTTATCCAGTGAATTTTTTAATAACTTTTTTAAAAAATCTAAAGCTATATTTAAAATTTTATTCTGATCGTTATAACTCAATGAAAATAGTATTGTAGCAGCAATACCAATTAATTTATCCTCATTGTTGTTCATTTTTTTTATCTGGTTTAATAAATGGAGTGTTTGTTTGTGTACAATGTAATTAAATTTAATTTTATATTCTTCAGAACTATCGTCATAAGTAAGTTTGGAGTTAGATAACCAAGAAATTATTCTTTTTGATGTTACATCAAATGCCCAACTTCTTGAATTATATTTTTGGTTCATTTGAATCCAATTTTTTATTATATTTTGAACTGATTGATGAGATGACTTTAAGTCTAAACTAAATATCCAAAAAAAATTGTTAAGTTTTTTAAATTGTTTATCTGTTAATTTTTTATCGGTCCAAACTGATTCAAGAGAAAAATCATCTATATTTATTTTTTTTGTTTGAAATTTCACCATTGAAGACAATAAATACGTACTTGATTTGTATTGAAATGAGCTTTTAAATGGTTTTGAAATTTTTTTGTCATACAAAAAAGAATTTAGGTAAAAATTTCTTATTGTATCAATCATATTAAAAAGATTTTTTAAGAAAAGGAACTAGGTTGATCTCAATAATTCAATATTTTTTTTGACATCACCATTGTTACTCTTAAAAATTGTTGTCCCAGATACAAGAATGTTTGCACCAGCCTTAATTGCTGCTTTAGAATTTTCAAAATTAATTCCACCATCTATTTCAATATCAAAAATATAACTTTTTTCTTTTTGAATTTTCTTTAGATTCTCTATTTTTGTTAATACTTCAGGCATAAATTTTTGACCACCAAAACCAGGGTTGACACTCATTATAAGTATCAAATCAATTTCGTTTAAAAAATTTTCAATCGTTTCTATGCCTGTCTTTGGATTTAATGATACTCCAACTTTTTTTTTTAATTCTCTAATTTTAGAAATCGAGTGACCTAAATCTTTAGTTGCTTCAGGATGTATTGTGATTATGTCTGCACCTGCATCAGAATAAGCTTGAATATAATTGTGGACAGGTGAGATCATTAAATGTACATCAAACAATAATGAAGTATGTTTTTTCAATGACTTAATTACAGGCGGTCCTATAGTTAAGTTAGGAACGAAGTGACCATCCATAACATCCACATGAACCATATCTGCACCAGCTTTTTCTAACTTTCTTATTTCATTACCAAGTTGACTAAAGTCAGCTGAAAGTATTGATGGTGATATTTGTATTTTTTTCATTGATAACTAGGATAACTAGTATCAATTTTTAAAATTTAATTGAATTAAAAAATTGGTAAATTTG
>MDSZ01091633.1_pt1 | contig 10627 bp, 7 predicted proteins | sample 811201 | NCBI WGS metagenome assembly MDSZ01 (sample SAMN05326647, study PRJNA326480) | marine metagenome | isolation source: seawater | place: Indian Ocean: North | collected 2010
ACTAAACATCACCGCACCGGACGGTGAGGTGCGCTACACCATCGATGGCACCGATCCGCGCGGGGCGAACGCCAAGCCGTTCACTGGGCTGATCGCGTTCGACCGCCACACCACCGTCAAGGCACGCACGCTTGCGGACGGCAAATGGAGCGCGCTCACAGAGGCCACCTTCACGCCGGAGCCGCTTGGTTTTCCGGTTCGATTCACCGAGGTGATGTACGACCCGATCGGCGGCAGCGAGTACGAGTTCGTTGAACTGCAAAACGTCAGCCAGACCGAGGTTGATCTGAGCTGGTACCGCATCAACGGCATCGATTTTCAGTTTCGGCTGCAGGCCAGGCTTGATCCCGGTGAGCGCATCCTGTTGATAAACGCAATCGATCCCGACGCCTTGGCCAAGCGCTATCCCCGGCTAAAGGTTTACGGGAGATACAACGGCACCCTGGCCAGGGGTGGCGAAAAGCTGGTGCTCGAGAATCCGCTTGGTCAAACGCTGGTGACGCTCAAGTACAACGACAAGGCTCCTTGGCCAAGCGCGGCCGCCGGCGAGGGCCACTCCCTCGAGATCATCGATCCCCTGGCCAACCCCAACGACCCCGCCAACTGGAAAGCCAGCACCGAAAAGGGAGGCACCCCGGGAAAGTAATCCTGAAGTTTTCGACGATTGAACTCAGCCGCCGATGGCTGGGTTGAGCCAGGGTGTGCGGGCGTAGAACCAGAATGGTTTCATCGTCTCGACGTGGCCGTCTGACAGTGCGTTGACGCTCCTGCCGCCGTGGCGCAGATGAGGGCCGCCCCACCACGGATTGCTGGTGCCGGTCATGCACGGCGGGCAGCCGGAGCCGTTGATCATTACCGCCGGGTCACCGATCATGAACGCTCCCAGTTTGGTGGTGGAGTTGACGTCCACACTGGGCCGCTTGCTGGCGTTGGCCTGCACGCCGGAGTCGACGAGATAGACGACCTTCGCGTGGTTTTTCACGTTTGAATCCTTTGTGTGTACGTAATTGACCCAGTGACTTAGTTCGCCGCCAAGCACGTGGTTCATCGCGTAGTCGGTGGCTGCGGGATACGGGAACGGCGTCCCGCCCACGTGCGAGGTCTTCACCGGTTCTCCCTTTCGGGATGGGCAGATGAAAATGTTGGTGGAGTTCAGGTACGGGTCGAGCAGTTCGTACCACGTGTGAAAGACCTTGGAGTAGGGAGGGTGCACGAAGATGACGACATTCTTGTCGTCGTTGTCGGCCGTGTACATTTTGCCGGCCAACAGGATCTGCTTGTTGTTGTTGACGCAGTAGGCCTCGTGGGCCTTCGACTTGGCCTTGGCCAGCGCCGGCAGCAGTAGTCCGGCGAGGATGGCGATAATGGCAATCACCACCAGCAGTTCGATCAATGTAAAGGCCTCTCTTGTTTTCATTATGGTAAAAAGAGGGGACTCCCAACGCCGGTTGTCGGCAAGTCAATTATGGGGTGGCCGAGGGGTTGACGGGGGGGAGCTTTCGGGCAACCTTTTTGTCCGTGATTAATGTGAAGTGTAACGCCTGTGGTGGTGAATCGCAGTTCGAGGAAGCCACGGCGGAGCAGGAACAACCCTGTCCCCTGTGCCACGAGATGCTGAAGGTGACGCCGACAAAATCGGCGGCCGAGCTGTCGGAGGAGGAACAGATGGCGCAGTACGAGGAGGCCCTTAAGGAAACTGACTGGGGCCATCAACCCTGTTAGCCAAGCGCTTGGCCAAACGGCGAATCTTGGAGGGAGAGTTGTTAAACGCAGAGGCCGCGGAGGCTACTCAAAATAACGATGGTTCGTGGGCCGGTTTTATGCCGGAGTTTAACCGTCGATTCTGCCATCCCTCCGGGATGGATTTTCGTGATGATGGTTCCGGTGGAGGCGCTTCGCTTACTACCGGCAAATTGCTTTGAAGCCTCCGGCTTCATTCCTCACTTGGTTTACTCTCTGAGGCTCGGCGTTCTCTGCGTTTAAAAGACGACAATCCCGAGGTTCGTGCCGCAAACAAAAAAAGACCGGCAGTTGCCTGCCGGTCTTTCGGTTAATTGGTTGTGGCGCTGGTTTACAGGGCCTTCTTGGTGGTCTTGATGATGACCGCCGCAATCTTGTACGGGTCGCCGTTGGAGGCCGGGCGACGATCTTCCAGGCGACCTTTCCAGCCGTCCTCGATGGTGCCCACCGGGATGCGGATGGAGGCGCCACGGTCGGACACCCCGTAGGAGAACTTGTCGATTGCCTGAGTCTCGTGCAGGCCGGTGAGGCGCTGGTTGTTGTCCGCGCCGTAAACGTCGATGTGTTCGCCGATGTTTTTGCCGAACTCTTCGCAGATGGCGTTCATCAGCGGTTCGCCGCCTTCGTCGCGCATCTTGCCGCAGGAGAAGTTGGCGTGCATACCGGAGCCGTTCCAGTCGCCGGTGATCGGTTTCGGGTGCCAGTTGACGGAGATGCCGTAGCGTTCGCCGATCCGCTCGAGGAGGTAGCGGGCGACCCAGATTTGGTCACCGGCGCTGCCTGCGCCCTTGGCGAAGATTTGGAATTCCCATTGGCCCATCATCACTTCGGCGTTGATGCCTTCGACGTTTAGGCCGGCGTCGAGGCAGACCTGCAGGTGTTCATCGACGATGTCGCGGCCGATGGCGTTGGCGGCGCCGACGGAGGTGTAGTATGGACCCTGCGGGCCGGGGAAACCGCCTTTCGGGAAGCCGATCGGCAGGTTGGTCTCGTTGTCCCAAAGGACGTATTCCTGCTCGAAGCCAAACCAAAAGTCGTCGTCATCGTCGTTGATGGTGGCGCGGCCGTTGGATTCGTGCGGGGTGCCGTCTGCATTGAGGACTTCGCACATCACCAGCCAGTTGTCGGTGCCAATCTTGTCGGGATCGGGGTACAGGGCGACTGGCTTGAGGAGACAGTCGGAGTCGTTGCCGTCGGCCTGCTCGGTTGAGGAGCCGTCGAACGACCACATTTTGCAGTCTTCCAGTGTTCCACCAAAGTCGGACACGACCATGGTCTTGCTTCGCAGGCTTTGGGTCGGCTTGTAGCCGTCCAGCCAGATGTATTCGAGTTTAGCTTTGCTCATGATATCTCGTTGGATTTATCAGTTAAAAAAATGTTTCGCCGCAGCAAAAACAAGCTTGGCTGCGGCATGGCTCGGGTGAATGACCCGGGGCATTTGGGTTTGATTGCCACCGTGAGGCAAGGTTTTTCTGTAAACATTGGAAACTTGCCTCGCAGAGCACACCAATCACCCGAATGAACCCGATGGGTTAACCCAAGCCGAATAAGGGCAAGAACGATGCCAACTGAGCCAAGCGCTTGCCCAAGCGAGTTTAGATTGCAATAGAACGGAGGAAATTCTTTAGAATTGGCCGAATAGATACGGAGAAACTTGGCCAAGCGCTGGAGGGTTTCAGTTGTGCATAATTGATGTATCTGTTCAGAAATCGCCAGCATGAATAAAAGTGAACAAAAATTTTGGCTGATTAAAGGGTTTAAACGAACTCAAATAAAAGACGTAAATAACTTGTAATGAATCATTTGTGAGTTTTGAAAAAGTGCAGATTAGTGTGGTGGCATCTTTGGTGCTGACTAGTAAATCATTGGTTTTATTTTAAACCAATTGAGCCAACTAAAATACTGAGCCTTTTTTATGAAACGAATCGCTTGCATTCTATCGTTATTGGCAGGCTTTTGCCTGATCTCGTTCCCCGCCTTCGCCCAAGAAGCGGCTGCCGCTGTTGCAGAAGCAACTCCAGCTGATGAAACCGCCAGTAAACCGGCACCTGTGTTGAACGGTGCAGACACTGCATGGATCTTGACTGCCACCGCATTGGTCCTGTTTATGACGATCCCGGGCCTGTCGCTGTTTTATGCCGGCTTGGTTGGTCGCAAAAATGTTCTCTCGGTTTTAATGCATTGTTTCATGATCACGGCGATCATGTCTATCCTTTGGCTAGTTTGCGGTTACTCCATCGCACTCGGAGAATCGAGTCCATATTGGGGTGGTTTTGGTGAGATTTTCGCAAAAAATCTGACTGCCGACGGGATGAGTGATGATGGGCTGCCGGATTATCTGGTTTTCGCATTTCAGATGACATTCTTTATTATCACTCCAGCCCTCATGGTAGGTGCGTTCGTCGAGCGGATGAAGTTCTCTGCCATGATTTTGTTTACCTCCCTTTGGGCACTGCTAGTTTACGCACCAGTCTGCCACTGGGTGTGGGGTGGTAATGGGTTCATGCTTGATTGGGGAACAAAGGATTTGGCTGGCGGCATCGTGGTTCATATCACGGCCGGTATCGGTGCCTTGGCTGCCTGTATTTTGGTGGGGCCGCGCAAGGGGTATCCGACCGCGCAATTTCAACCGCATAACCTGCCGATGTGTGTCACCGGTACCGGGATGCTCTGGGTTGGCTGGTTCGGGTTCAACGCCGGCAGCGGCTTGGTTGCCGATGGTAGCGCTGCCCAGACTTTGGTTGTCACACACATCTCAGCCGCTACGGCCACGATTGTTTGGTCTTTGTGTGAAAAGGTGAAGCACGGCAAGGCCAGCGTGTTGGGTGCGGTAACCGGAGCTATTGCTGGCTTGGCTGCGATCACTCCGGCTTCTGGCGATGTGGGTCCGATGGGCGCCTTGGTGATCGGTACGGCTTCTGGTTTCATCTGCTGGTTCGCTTCGACTGCGGTGAAATCAAAGTTTGGCTACGATGACTCGCTCGACGTGGTGGGCGTCCACGGCGTGGGCGGCTTGGTTGGTACTCTGCTGGTGGCATTTTTTGCGGCGGAGGCGTTGGGTGGTAAATCCGGTGGCGACTATAGCATGGGGGCTCAGTTTATCGTTCAGTTGAAAGCCTCGGCGATCACGATAGTTTACACGCTGATCGTGTCGGTAATCATTCTCTACCTAGTCAAAGCGATCTGCGGCGGAAGTCTGCGGGTGACCGAGAGCGAGGAAGAGGAGGGCTTGGACCTCACCGCGCACGGCGAGTCCGGCTACAACAACTAAGCCTTTGCGGCTTGGCCAAGAGCAACGAATTCACGACCCGACCGGGAAGCCGGTCGGGTTTTTTCGTGGTATGCGGGATGGGCTTGGTTTAGCGCTTGGCCTCGATGCGAAAGAGGTGGGTGCCGTTTCTCAGGAACAATGCCCCGTCGGCCACGGCCGGGGATGCCTTGAAGGTTCCGTCGAGTTGATTGGTGGCGAGTACGTCAAATTTTCTTCCAGCAGCCAGCACGGTGGTTTTGCCCTCCCGGTTCACGAAATAAAGTCGGCCACGGATTTCGATGGGCGAGGCATCATGGTTACCACCCAAGCGTTCCTGCCAGATTCGTTTTCCGGTTAGGGCATCGAGGCAGGTGGCCACTCCGCCGTCGTGTACGAAGTAAATCTCTTTGTCGACCAAGAGCGGAGACGGCACGTGAGGAACGCTTTTGGAATAGGCCCAGACGATTTCGTTCTCCTGTAGTTTGCCGTTACCCGGGCGGACGGCGTAGACGCAAAAGTGATCCTGCCGAATGGAGCCAACCACGTAGAACAGACTGTTCCCGTAGGACGGCCGGCCGACGATGGAGAAACCGTCGTAGGGCATCCACCACAATTCCTTGCCGGTATCCAAATCGTATCCCGCGACGTGATCCGCGCCAGAGCAGACGAGTTGATTCGCCCCGTTGATCGGTTGAATGAGCGGTGTGGAGTAGGACATCTTGGCAATACTTCGTTTTTTCGCTGCGGCCTCCAAATGGGCTCGGGGTTGTTTCCAGCGGACTTTGCCGGTCCGCTTTTCCAGCGCGACGATGAATTGAAAATCGATGCCGTCGCAGGTCAGCAGCAGGAGGTCGTCATGGAGGATGGGGGAACTGGCACCACCCTGAATTACGTTGTATTTGAACTCGGTGTTCTTCCACACGATTTTTCCGTTTCGGTTCAGGCAGACCGTCCCACGCGGGCCGAAATGTACGTAGACATGCTCTTCATCTAATACCGGGGTAGGCGAGGCGTAGCCGTTGAGCCGATGGCGTGGGCCGGCATCGTTGGTGGTGATGACCTCGATATTGTGCAGCAGATTTCCGGTGGCGAGGTCGAGGCAGATTGCGTGTAGCGATTTGCCGTTTTTTTCCGCGCTGGTCATCCAGATTTGATCGCCAGAAATGACTGGCGAGGAATAGCCCTGACCGGGGACGGGCATCTTCCATTTCACGTTTTTGGTGTCGCTCCATTCGACAGGAATTCCGGTTGCGTTGGAATGCCCTTGACCATCCGGTCCCCGGAATTGCGGCCAGTCTGCGAGGAGCGCCCCGGGAATTGCGGCGGTGAGAATTAGAAGGGAGAAGATCGGTTTCACGGACATTGGAATTGTGGTGCTACACTTGGCGTCCGAGCATGCGGTTGAGCGAGTCGGCAGTTTGGTAGATCAACGCTTCGGGGTAGTGGGGGTAGGGGTGGAAGTATTCGAACGTCAAGTAACCGTCGTAACCGATTTCGTCGAACGCCTCGATGACGGCCGGCCAGTTGGTCGTGCCGTCGAGCAGCGGCCGGAACGACTCCAGCGAGTGATCCGTTCCCTTCTTGGTGAACTCCTTCAGGTGCACGTTGCGGATGCGCTTGCCGAGGATGCGAATCCAGTGTTCGGGAAACTGGAACAGCATGATGTTGCCGGTGTCGAAGTGGACATGAATGTGTTCGCTGTCGTAACTGTCGACAAACCGGATCATCTCCTCCGGTGACAGCAGGTAGCCGTTGAAAAAGATGTTCTCCATGTTGAGGTGCACGTTCAGTTTCTCGGCGTTGGGCAGCAGCTTGCCGATCGCCTCCCGGGCGCGCTGGTCGCATAGATCGTTCGGCGTGGGATCGTGATCCTCGCGCCACGGCATGTGCACCGCGCCAGGCACGACGAGCAGGTTTTCGGTGCCGAGATGGTGCGCGGCCTCGGTCATCAACCCGGCCAGTTCCATCCCCCGCGTTCGCTCGGTGGGATCGTTGCTCGTAAGCGGATACGGCCAAAACAAAAATGAGCACAGGCCGCTGATGGCGATGCCGATGTCGTCGGCCATCTTCCGGATCTTCTGGAAATCTTTCGGGCCGGCCTTGGGCGAGAGGTCACTCTCGAGATCGTAGTTCAACTCGATGCCGTCGAAGCCGGCGTCCTTGGCCAACTGCAGACACTCTCGCAGGTTCATCCGGTCCGGGTAAGGGAACGCCCAGAGGTTGATCGATTTCTTCATCCCGTAGCGCTTGGTAGCGGCCCGTCGGGGATCGGGAGCGGGCTTTGGAGTGGGACCTGGCTGTGCGTTGGGGTTGGTGGCAGCGCCGGCAGCGGCCAGGCCGGTGGCGGCCATAGCCATCTTAAAAGCGGATCGTCGCGAGAAGGCGTTATCGGCGTTGGAAGGGTTGCCCCACGGGGCGGTGAGTTTTTGGGTCGGGTCGTTTTCGTTGCTCATTGGTTGAATCGTTTTTTGGATGCGGCAACCCTCCCCCGATGGCCGGGCCGAGGCAAGGGCAATCCGTGTCCGGGCGCGCTTGGCCAAGCGGCCACAAACCGCTTGCCGTTGGCCAAGCGCTTGACCAAGCTCCCGCTTCCTTTCATGAGAGTTGATTCTTTTTTCTGCCATCGGGCGGCGCTTGGCCAAGCTGGGTGTCGCATGAAAAAGTCACTCAGATTCTTGTTGTTGGTGGCGCTTGCGCTTGGCCAGGCGCTGTCGGCTTGGGCGCAGCAGCGGGCACCAGTCAAGCGGCCGAACATCCTGATGATCGTCGCCGATGACATGAACTGGGATTCTCCCGGCTGTTTCGGCGGCGCGGCACCGGAGATCACACCAAACATCGACGGCTTGGCCGCCGCCGGGATGCGATTTGAGCACGCCTATGTGAACATCGCTGTCTGCACTCCGTCGCGCAGCGTCATGCTCACCGGGCTGTATCCCCATAACAACGGTGCGGAAGGCTTTCAGCGAATCCGGCCGGGTACGCCAACGCTCCCGGCGATCCTGAGCGAGGAGGGTTATTTTTGCGGCACGGTGGGCAAGCCGCTCCGGCAGCAGGATGTTTTTCACTGGTCGGTGGTGTACCGTTGGCAGGGCACCGGCGACGAAAACAAGTGGGGCCGTGACCCCGGTCAGTATCGCCGGTTCGCGCGTTCGTTTTTTCAGATTGCGGCAGAGTCGCAGCAGCCGTTTTTCCTGATGGCCAGCTCGCATGATCCGCATCGACCCTACGGTGGAGGGGTGTCGGGCGATCGTCACTTCGAGCGGGCCGCCTCGTCGCGCAAATACCGACCGGACGAGGTGAAGGTACCCGGTTTTCTGCCGGACCTGCCGGACATCCGAAAGGAGATGGCCGGCTACTGCACCTCGACGCGGCGGCTCGACGACATGGTTGGAGTGATCCTTAATGAATTGGCTGAGGCCGGACGGGTTGACGACACGATCGTGGTGTTCCTGTCCGACCACGGCATGTCCGCGCCGTTCGCCAAGACGAACTGTTACGTGGAGAGCACACGTACGCCGTTGATCGTTCGCTGGCCCGGCGCGGTTGCCGCGAATCAAGTCGACCGACGGCACATGATCTCGACGGTGGACCTGCTGCCAACTTTGCTCGAGGCGGTTGGCCTGCCAAGTCCCGACCGCCAGGACGGGCGTTCTTTCCTGCCGCTGCTCAAGGGTGGAACGCAGTCCGGTCGCGATGCAGTCTTCGTGCAGTTTCACCATATTCACGGGCGCAAACCGTACCCGATGCGCTCGGTGATCACCCGCGATCATGTCTACGTTTTCAACACGTGGTCCAACGGCAAACGCACCTACAGCGCTGAGCCAATGGCCGGCCTGACGTACCGGGCAATGAAGCGTGCGGGCGAAAAAGACGTGCGTCTGTCCAAGCGCGTGCACCACCTCGAGTACAGGACGGTCGAGGAATTTTACGACCTCAAAGACGATCCATTCTGTCTGAAAAACCTGGCCGCCGACCGACCCGCGGCGATGAGCGCATTCCAAAAACAATTGCGGGACTGGATGGTGCAGTACGGCGACTTCGCGCTGGAGGCGTTCGACCAACGCGACTCACCTGCCGCGCTGGAGAAGTTCATGAAGGACTACACCGAGCGCTCGGGCAAAGAGGTCGAGGCGCTCAAACCGTACGAGGAGGCCAAGCGTTACCGGTTCTGACCGATGAAACCATTCGCATTCCCGGGGCAACACGAATACGACGGCCAGGCGTTTCCTCTAGGGATCGATGTTGCGGCGGAGTCGCTGGACGAAGCCTGCGCCTGGGCGACCGGCGCGGCGCCGGAACTCTCCCGATTGGCGGGTGAGCATGGCGCAGTGTTGGTGCGGGGTCTGCCCTTGGCCAAGCCGGAGGAGTTTGATGCAGTGGTAAGCGCGCTTGGATATCCCAACTTTTCCTACGCGAACTCGTTGTCCAACGCCTACCGAATCAACCACACACCACGTGTTTTTTCTGCCAACGAGGCCCCGGCGGACGTCACCATCTTTCTGCACCACGAAATGGCGCAGACCCCATTTTATCCGTCCAAGCTGATCTTCTTCTGCCAAGTTGCCGCCGGTCAGGGCGGTGCCACGCCGGTGTGCCGTTCCGACATTCTTTGGGAGCGACTCAAGGCGGAGCACGGGATGTTCGCGGCGGATTGCGAAACCAAGGGGCTCCGCTACACCAACGTCATGCCGGTTGAGGCCGACACCGAGTCCGGAATGGGGCGCAGTTGGCAAAGCACCCTAAGCGTCGACAGCCGCAAGGCGGCCGAGGTGCGCTTGGCCAAGCTCGGCTACACGTGGGAATGGCAGGCCAACGGCGACCTGTCCGTCACCACTCCTGTGCTTCCCGCTGTGCGCCGCCTAACCAATGGCCGCTCCAGTTTTTTCAACCAACTCATCGCGGCGTTCAAAGGCTGGAAGGACACCCGCAACGACCCGGCGAGAGCGATCCGTTTTGGCGATGGCAGCCCGCTGACTCCGGTAGACGTCGCCGCAGCCAGCGCCATCGCCGACGAGTTGACATTCGACATCCCGTGGCAACCGGGCGACATCGCGTTGGTGGACAACTTCGTCGCCATGCACGGCCGCCGCACCTTCAAGGGCACCCGCAAAGTCCTCGCCTCACTCGTGGCGTGATGATCAAAATGCTTGGCCAAGCGCTTGGCTGACTCGCCCCTTACCCCTTTTTCCACTCCGTTTTCGATTGAGGAAATCGTGTGGAGCGCGTCTAATCGCGGCGATGCATCAGATTTTCAACAGAGCATTGCTGTCGCTTGGCTGGATTACGGTGAGTTTGACCGCAGCGCCCACGGCGGAGCAGGTCGAGTTTTTTGAAAGGAAGATTCGCCCGGTTTTGGCTGAGCACTGTTACGAGTGCCACAACAGCAGCGGCAAGGAGAAGGGCGGCTTGGCGCTGGACTGGGCCGGTGGTCTGGCCGTGGGTGGCGACAGCGGCTCGCTGCTGGGCAAGGGCGACCCTGCGAAGAGCCTGCTGCTGCAGGTGATCCGCCACGAGGAGCCGGACATGAAGATGCCCAAGGGCGGCCCGAAGTTGTCGCCCGAGGTGATCGCGGATTTTGAAAAATGGGTGACGGAAGGCGCGCCGGATCCCCGGGTTGCCAAGCCGTCAAAGGAGGAG
>MDSZ01083593.1_pt1 | contig 10626 bp, 10 predicted proteins | sample 811201 | NCBI WGS metagenome assembly MDSZ01 (sample SAMN05326647, study PRJNA326480) | marine metagenome | isolation source: seawater | place: Indian Ocean: North | collected 2010
AAAATAAGATAAAAACATTTTTTCTTACAATTTCAGTTTTAATTACAATTATTCTATTTTTTTTATATCAAATGAATTTAGAAAAAAAAAATGAGAAAATCTCTGAGCAATATATTCAGGCGGGAATTATGCTCGCATTAAATAACAATAAAGAGTCAAAAAAAATTTATGAAGATATAATTTTGAGTAAAAATAAGTTTTATTCTATTTTATCACTTAACACTATTTTAGAGAAAAATTTGGAGGAGGATAAAAATAAGATTTTATATTATTTTAGCGTCCTAGAAAGTTTAAATTTATCAATAGAACAACAAAATCTTATTAAATTTAAAAAATCACTCTATTTTATAAAAATTTTTGAAAAAGATAAAGGTTTCAAATTATTAAAAGATTTAATTGAATCTAACTCAAAACTTAAATCATTGGCAAAAGAAATAATATCTGATTAATTATTTTTAATGAAGTTACTAAGTAAATTAATTATTTTTTCACTTTTATATCATTGCTCTTTTGATACTAAGTCGGGTATTTGGAAAAATGAAAATATATCAAAAGAATTAAAGAAAAACCCACTCAGTGAATTTAAAACATTATCATCCTCTAGAGAATCATTTAATTCGGAAGTTAATAAAAAAAGTAATTTAAAAATTTTAATTTCAAAAAAAATAAATAATTTACAATGGAATGATGAGTTTTATAATTCCTCAAATAATTATGATAATTTCGAATATACTGAATTAAATAAGTTAAGTTTCAAAAGTAAAAAACTTTCAAGACATAAATTGCATAAATCGATACTTTTTCAATCAGATAATCTGGTTTTAAATGACGAAAAAGGAAATATTATTATCTACTCTTTAAAAGAAAAAAAAATTTTGAGAAAGTTTAATTTCTATAGAAAAAAACTTAAGAATATCAAAAAAAATCTAAATTTATTTATTGATGAAAATATTATCTACGTTTCAGATAATATTGGATATTTATACGCTTATAACCTCAAAATAAATAAAATTGTTTGGGCAAAAAATTATAAGATACCCTTTAGATCAAATCTAAAAATATATAAAGATAAATTGATAGCAGTTAGTCAAAATAATAATCTATTTTTTTTTAACAAACATACAGGAACAATTTTGAGGGAAATACCAACTGAAGAAAATACAATCAAAAATAATTTTGTTAATAATTTATCCTTAAATGATAATAAAACATTTTTTCTAAATTCGTTCGGATCACTTTATGCCATCAACAATCAAACCATGAGAGTATCTTGGTTTGTAAATTTAAACCAATCTTTAGACTTCAGTAAAAGTAGTTTATTTTCTGGAAATCAAGTAATTAATTACAAAGATAAAATTGTAGTTTCTTCTAATAAATTTATTTATATATTAGATGCACTAACTGGAACAATTTTGTTTAAAAAAAATTTCACATCAATAATTAAACCAATAATCTCTGAAGATAATTTATTTTTGATTTCCAAAAATAATCTTCTAATATGTTTGAATATAGTAAATGGTGAAATTTCATACTCTTATAATATAAATAAAAAAATAGCAGATTTTTTGAAAACAAAAGAGAGAAGAGTATATTTTAAAAATATATTTTTAATTAATAATTCTATATATATTTTTTTGAAAAACTCTTTTCTTTTGAAATTTGATTTAGATGGTGTATTAAAGAATATTACAAAACTACCTCTCAAATTAAACTCTGACCCAATTCTTATCAATAAATCAATATTATATTTAGATAGAAAGAACAGACTTTCAGTAGTTAATTAACTGCTAGACTTTCCACTTAATAAAGATAATTGTTTTATTTTCAAGCCTTCTAGGTTATCCGCAGGCTTAATTGGATATTCACCTGTGAAATAATGATCACTAAATTGTGGAAAGTTTGATTTTCTTTTTTCTCCAATTAATGCTTTATATAATCCCTCTAAACTTAAAAACCTTAAACTCTTTGCTTTTATGTAATCAGTCATTTCTTGAATGTTTTTTGAATGGGCTAACAACTCTTCTTTAGTAGGCATATCCACTCCATAAAAATCAGGAAATCTTATTTCTGGGCAAGCAATTCTTACATGAACTTCTTTAGCGCCAGCTTCATAAAGCATTTTTACAATTTTATGACATGTAGTCCCTCTAACTAAAGAGTCATCTATCAAAATTAAAGATTTATTCTTTACTATTGAGCTAGTAGAACTAAGTTTAAGTTTAACACCCAAGCTTCTTATGTTTTGAGTCGGTTCTATAAAAGTTCTCCCAACATAATGATTTCTAATTAATCCTAACTCAAATTTTTTTTTTGATGTTTCTGCATATCCTAATGCTGCTGGAACTCCAGAGTCAGGTACAGGAACTACTAAATCTGCATTTAAGTCAGTCTCATTAGCTAGTTCAGCGCCTAATTGCTTTCTATATTCATAAGCACATTTTCCATTAATAAGACTATCTGGTCTTGCAAAATAAATGAATTCAAAAACACATGGTCTAGGCTTAAGTTTAGGAAATGGTTTAATGCTTTTAAGTTCTTGATTTTCTACGAATACTATTTCTCCATTTTCCACTTCTCTTAAAAAAGTAGCCCCAACTATGTCCAAAGCACATGTTTCTGACGCAAAAATATAGGAATTGTTCAATTTTCCTATTACTAAAGGTCTGATACCGTAAGGATCTCGCACTCCAACAAGTTTTTTATTAGTCATAATTACGAGAGAGTATCCCCCTTGAATTTGAAATAGAGCATCTATCAATTTGTCAGTAAATTTCTCTCTTTTAGATTTTGCTATAAGCTGCACTATAGTTTCAGTATCACTAGTTGTTCTAAAAATTGCGCCATCTTTTACTAACGACTCTCTCAGTAATAATGCATTAGTCAAATTTCCATTATGAGCCACGCTTAAACCTCCAATGTGCAAGTCTGCAAAAAAAGGCTGTATATTTCTTAAAGAAGTTTCTCCAGTAGTAGAGTATCGATTATGTCCAATAGCAAAAAATCCAGGTAGTTTTTTTATAGTTTCAGGGTCAGTAAAATGATCGCCCACCAATCCTTGTCTTTTTTCAGAATGATAGTTTTTTCCATCAAATGAAACTATTCCACACCCTTCTTGCCCCCTGTGTTGAAGGGAGTGTAAACCTAATGCAACTAAAGCAGACGCATCACTATGGTTTGATATGCCAAAGATGCCACATTCTTCTCTTAATTTATCAAAATTAGATTTTTTCAATTTTTTCTTTTGTATTTTCAAAATCTTCGCTAGAGGGGAATTCCTCTATTAAAATTTCGCTTCCTTTATTTATTAAATTAAATGACAAAGCTTTTTCAGCTGATATACCCCAATTTTGATAAGGATAAAACCAATTTAATATTGAAAATATACACACAGAAACAACATATCCTTTAAATATGCCAAATAATAAGCCAAAAGTTTTATCAATTGAACCAACTCCAGTCCAAGTTACTGCTTTACTAAACGCTCTACCTAAAACTATAGTTAAAAATAATGTAAAAACAAAAATGATTATACCTAGTCCTACATTATTAACAAATTCAGATTCTATATAATCACTAACTACAGGTTGAAATTTTGGAACTAAAATTATTGTAACAATTGTTGAAAGAATCCATTTCATAAATGAAATTAAGCTTAAAGAAAAACCTTTTAAAAAACATTGAATTGTACAATAAATAAAAATTAGTAAGACAAAAAAATCAAATAAATTGGTGTTACTTAAGTAATTTAGAAAATTATTCAACATGTTAATTTTTAAATTTCTTCTCCAAAAGGTTTGTATATTAAGATTAATTTTGGTAACAAAATTAGAACAGAAATCATCGCTAATAACATTGCAATCCCCGTGAATATTCCAAAATATATTGTAGGTATGAAATTAGATAAATATAGAATAGAAAATCCAAATACAATTGTTATTGATGTGTTTAAAATCGCAATCCCCACAGTTGCGTGGCATTTATCCAATGTTTTACTGTAATTATTTATTTTTTTAAATTCCTCTCTAAATCTATAAATATAATGAATACTATTGTCTACAGCTATACCAATAGTTATAGCAGCTATAGTAATGGTCATCATATCCAGCGGGATACCTGCTAAACCTATTATTCCAAGAATAAAAAAAGCAGCTATGAAGTTTGGCACAACACCTATAAGAGATAATGTAACATTTCTAAATAAGATATAAAACATTGCTAAAATTCCCAGCATAACTATTCCAAGTGTCAAAATTTGAGATTTAAAAAGACTTTGCAATAGATTATTAAATAAAATTAAAACCCCTGCTAATTTGTATTCTTTTTCATCTAGCCCTAAATTTGTATTTAACTCTGTATTAATTTTTTTAATTAATTCATTTCTTCTTAAATTTTCAAGAGAGTCCTTTATTCTGACTGTTATTCTTGCTTCATCATTATCAACTGAAATATAGGGTGAAACGATTTCTTTTTTAATTTCTTCTGGGATTTTACTATACAACACAGCTATTTCTAAACTTTGTAATTTTTTTCCGTTAAGGTCTTCTGCCACTCTTAATATTGACCCAAAAGACAATACTTTACCAATTTCAGGTAATGAGTCTAAATAGTCATGCACTTTAATTATCTTGTCCATTTTATCTCTGGTAAACCAATATTTTGATTTATTTTCATTATCATCTGTATCTTCGTCCCACTCAGAAAACTCATCGTCATTTTTGTCTTTAATTTTAGTTGGAAATTTTAGAATTATATTTAGAGGTGTAGTTCCTCCTAAATCATCATCAATTTTTTTCATTCCTTTATATATTTCGGTATCGGTATCAAAGTAGTTTATAAAGCTATTTTCTACCTCAAGTTTTGAAATACCAATTGTACTTGATATTAAAATAATTAATGTTGTGCCAAAAATTAAAATATTACTTTTTTTTGCAATTTTACCAAAAAATAAAGTAGTCAAAGATTTTGAATTATTTTGAATATTAATTTCGTTTTCAGTAGAAAAAATATTTAATAGTGATGGCAACAAAAAAAATGTTATTGCTAATGAAACTGTTAGACCTAGAGTCATCATCCAACCAAAATCTATAATTGGTTTTATTCCGCTAAATATTAATGATAAAAATGCACAGATAGTAGTTAAAACTGTATATAAAATTGGCAAAATCATTTTCTTACTCGCCTCAACAATTGCTTGTTGTTTTGAAAAATGTGGAAACTCTTTTTTTAATTGAAGATATCTTACAGTTAAATGGATATTCATTGCCATGTTAAGTATTAACATCAGAGCAATAAAATTTGATGAAATGACAGTTACTTTCCAACCTATGAAACCCAATAAACCAACCATTACAACAACTGAAGTTGAACATCCAAGTAGAGGCATGATTACCCACTTTAAATTTCTAAAAATTACCCAAAGAGTAAATATTATAAAAATGAAAACTCCTATTCCAAAAACAATAATATCATTTTTAATAAAACTCATCATGTCGTTAGCAATCATTGGAATACCGCCTAAATGAATCTTAGCACTTTCTCCATATCTATTAATTACTTCCCTAATTTCAGTTATATTTTGATGATTTCTTGTATTGTATAAATTCTTATATTCTTCATACTCTTTTAAAAATTTTTTGTAATTTTTTTTCTCTTCATTTGTTAATCCGGTTTCAATTGACTGATTAAAATATTTATCTTTTAATTTTATATATTCAGCTAGCCTTTCATCTTTTTTTAAATAAACTACTATGCCAGATGTTTTTCCATCTTCACTTATTACGTAATTTTTATAAATCGGACTGTTTAAAATTTCATCAAAACCTCTTTTTCTATCTATTTCAGGATAGGCTAAAGTTTTGTAATTTTTTAGTCTATCCATTAAATTTTCATCTGTACTTTTTAGAAGCGGGACATCAATCACAGTAATAACACTCTCTACCCATGTTAATTTTTCAATTTTAGACTTGAGTAATTGAAGGTTGAGTATAGTTTCTTTATCGGTAAAATTTGATATTGGAGTATAAGTTAAAAACAAAAAATCTTTTGAGCCATATCTTTCGTTAATATCTCTCAAATATTTTAAATCTTTGTCTCCCTCAAGAAGTAAAGCATCTGAAGAAGCGTCTAAGTTGAAATTTCTCGCTTGATAAAATGAAAAAATTATTAAAGAGAATAAGACCAATAAAGTAAACTTAGAAAAATCAATTACTAATTTTTTATAAATATAAGACAACATTGAGATATTTCAGATATATCTTAATTTACTTATAACAAAAGAAAAATTAAACTCAATTTTTGCTCAAATCTTTGAATTTTGTATAAATTCCTTCAAACTCAACTTTAACTGTACCAGTAGGACCATGTCTTTGTTTTCCAAGAATGATGTCTGCAAGGCCATTAACGTCATTCATTTTAGATTGCCATTCTGCATGTTCTATTGAGCCTAATTTTGGTTGTTTTCTCTCTAAATAGTACGCCTCTCTATATACGAACATAACTACGTCTGCATCCTGCTCAATTGAACCAGACTCTCTCAAATCTGCTAATTGAGGCTGTTTATCATCTCGTTGTTCGACTGCCCTTGAGAGTTGAGATAGAGCGAGCACTGGAACTGATAGTTCTTTAGCTAGAGCTTTTAGCCCTTGAGTGATCTCTGAAATCTCTTGAACTCGACCATCGGTTTTGTTTGAACTAGATCTCATCAATTGAATATAGTCAACTACTACCAAGCTCAAACCAAACAATCTTTTTATTCTTCTAGCTCTATTACTTAAAGTAGCGATTGTAATTGCAGGCGTTTCATCAATATACAAAGGTAAATCATAAATATTTCTCGATGTCTCAATATATCTATTAATTTCCTCTTCAGTAACTTTTCCTCTTCTTATATCATCGGATCTAATTTTTGCTTGTTCTGATAAAATTCTTGTAGACAATTGCTCAGAGGACATTTCTAAAGAAAAAAAAGCAACAGATGATTTTTCTTGACGTTTTGAAATATGTTGTGACGCGTTATATGCGATGTTAGTCGCTAAAGCAGTTTTACCCATTGATGGTCTTCCAGCTAGAATAATTAAATCAGATTTATGTAATCCTCCTAATTTTTCATCCAAATCTGTCAATCCTGTAGGGATACCAACTATTCCTTGTTCATTTTGCATAGCTAAAGTTGCCATCTGTATAGTTTGATCTAATGCTTGATTAAATTTTTGAAAAGACTGAGAAAAACTTCCTCTTTCAGCTAAATCGAAAAGAGATTTTTCAGTATTTTCAATTATGTTTTCAGCATTCTTTTCTTGCGCGTTAGCGTTTAAAGTTTCATTAGAAAGTTTATCTGATATTAAAAATAATTCTCTTCTCAAATACATTTCGTGAATGATTTTGGCATAATCAATGGCTTGCTTAGACGAACCAGAAAATCTAGTTAGTTTTACTAAATATTCAGTGCCACCTACTTCATTAAGCATATTATCTTTCTCAAAATAATTTTTCAAAGTAATCGGATTTGCTATCATCCCTTTGCTATTTAAATGTTCAATTACTTCATAAATTTTTACATGAGCAGGATCATAAAATCTTGAGGAGTTTATAATTGAAGAGATTTCATCAATTATATCATTATTTACTAAAATTGATCCTAATAATGATTGTTCTGCCTCAATATTTGAAGGCTGTTTGTTTTCAGATTTGTTAATGATTGTTTTGATCTCTTCCACATTTGGATCATAGATAATGAGAGATTTATGTTAAAGAAAAAAGTTACACACTGTTTTTTCCCGACTGTGGAGAAGTTACTTTGATTGTACCTTATCTATTTTTACGGAAATTTGGGCTTTGACTTCAGCGTGAAAATTTATATCTACTTTAAAGCTACCTATTCTACTTAATTCCTCTTTTAAAATTATTTGAGAAGGGCTCACTTCGGCATTTAATTTATTTTTTATCAAATTTGTAATTTCTTTAGGTTTAATAGTTCCGTAAATCTCACCATTTTCTTTACTCTCTTTATAAAATGTGAATGTTTTATTGTTAACTAATTTAGAAATCTCTTTGAATTTATTTTTTATCTCAATATTTTTTTTATTTAATTCATCTTTCTTCTTATTAACAAATTCTTTATTTTCTTTGTTATACCTAAGGGCTTTTCCTTGTTTTAACAAAAAGTTTCGCCCATAACCATTTTTCACTTTAACCCTGTCGCCTATATTTCCTAAATTAATTATGTTTTCTAATAAAATTATTTCCATATCAATTAAATCAGTCCTAAAATTTTTGCTTTTTTAATTTCTCTAGTAAGTTTTTTTTGCTTATTAAATGAAACTGAGGTTATTTTTGATGACATAATTTTTCCATTATCTGACACATATTTCCTTAAAAGATTAACATTTTTATAGTCTATTACAGGTGCATTTTTTATTGATAAGGGACATTTTTTAGAAAACTTTCCATCATTCTTCTGAAATAAGCTAAGCTTGTTCAAAGAATTTGAACCTTTTTTATTAAATTTACTATTCTTTCTTTTCATTTAAATTATTTATCTTTTTTAAAAAATTCATTTTTTATATCCAGTTTTTTATATTTTACTGTAAGATATCTTATAATTGATCCATCAACTTTAATTTTTTTATCTATTTCAGAAAGAGTTTTGTTATCACCTTCAAACTTATAATGAATATAAAAACCTTTCTTATAATTTTTTATTTTATTTGATAAGTTCAATAAACCCCATTCCTCAATTTTAATTACTTTACCTGATGAATTATTGATCAAATCATTATATTTGTCTTTGATCGTTTTGATTTCTTTTTCTGCTAAATCCTGTTTTGCTACTATTGTATTCTCGTAAAACGCCATAATTTCTTGTGTAAATGTCTTATTATTTTTGTTTTTAAAACATGGGTTATACTATAATGAAGAATTATAGCAATACTAATAATTATCGATTAAACTTGTTTAAATGAGCGCTTTATTATTTCCAGGCCAAGGATCTCAGATAGTTGGTATGGGATTGGAATTTTATAATAATTTTAAAATAGTAAAAAATATTTTTCATCAAGCTGATGAAAAACTTAAATTTAAATTATCTAATATTATTTTAGAGGGCCCTGAGGACCAGCTTGTTTTAACTAAAAATACACAACCAGCAATTTTAACAGTCAGTTATTCAATTTTCCAAGTCTTAAAGGAAGAATTTAACTTTGACTTGCAATCATTTAAATATTTTGCTGGACATTCATTAGGTGAATACAGTGCATTAGTATGTTCTGAGGCACTGAACTTTAGCGATGCAGTGTATTTAGTTTACGAAAGAGGCAATGCAATGCAAGAAGCAGTACCTGTTGGTCATGGAAGCATGTTAGCAGTCCTTGGCTCAAACATTGATGAAATAAATCAATTGATAAATTCAATGGGTAATAATTTTGTTTGTGAAGTTGCAAATGATAACGCTACTGGACAAGTTATTGTGAGCGGGAAAAGAGATAATTTAGTATCTTTACAATCAAAATTTAAAGAAAAAAAAATTAAATCCATTCCACTTAAAGTAAGCGCGCCTTTTCATTGTTCGTTAATGAAACCTGCAGCAGAAAAAATGAGTAAAAAAATTAACCAGATTTCTTTCAACAAACCCACATTTGAAATTATCAATAACGTAACTGCTAAATCTGAATTTGATCCTATTAAGATCAAAGAGCTTTTAATAAATCAAATTTACTCAACAGTTAGATGGAGAGAAAGCATCATAAATATGTCGGAAAAAGGTGTCATTAATTATGTAGAAATTGGTCCAGGAAAAGTTCTATCTGGAATGGTAAAAAGAACTATTAAAAATGCAAATTGCTTTTCAATTAACTCAATAGCTGATATTAAAAATTTAGATGATAAATTTAAAAAATAAAAAAATTTTAATTACAGGTGCCACTGGTGGGATAGGAAACGAAATTGTTAAAAAATTTGATAGTTTAGGTTCAACAATAGTTGCAACTGGAACTAACGAAGATAAATTAAATAACTTAAAAAAAAGATTTCCTAATATTTTTGTGGAAAAGTTTAAACTTGATGAACATAATAAAATTGAAGAATTTATAAATACAATTAATAAAAAATTAGATGGAATTGACGTTTTAGTTAATAATGCTGGCATAACTCTAGATAATTTATCCATAAGATTGACAGACGAAAATTGGAAAAAAGTATTGGATATAAACCTAACCTCAACCTTTTTAATGTGTAAACACTCTATAAAAAAAATGTTAAAAAAAAAATCAGGAAAAATTATTAATATCACGTCTGTAGTAGGACACACGGGAAATATTGGTCAGGCAAATTATTCAGCGTCTAAGGCAGGTATTGTGGCCTTTTCAAAAAGCTTAGCTATTGAATACGCCAAAAAAAACATTAATGTAAATTGTGTTTCTCCAGGATTTATCAAGACAGAAATGACAGATAAAATTAGCGAAGAATTTAGAAACTCACTAATTGCTAAGATTCCCTCAGGTAATCTTGGAACAGGAGATGATGTTTCAAATTGTGTTGCATTTTTAGCATCTGATATGGCCAATTATATTAATGGAGAAACCATTCATGTTAATGGAGGTTTGTATATGGCTTGACAATTCTAATTATTAA
>MDSZ01092596.1_pt1 | contig 10625 bp, 11 predicted proteins | sample 811201 | NCBI WGS metagenome assembly MDSZ01 (sample SAMN05326647, study PRJNA326480) | marine metagenome | isolation source: seawater | place: Indian Ocean: North | collected 2010
AAATTGATTATGTAGATAGTGTTTGATATTTACAAGTAATATTTAATGAACCATTTAAAAATTTTCATAGATTTAACTAGATTAAATAAACCTATTGGATTTTTCTTACTATTTTGGCCATGTTCTTGGGGATTAGCTTATGCTTACAGTTTCAATAATAATTTAAATCTTTTTTTAAATTATTTATTATTATTTTTTTTAGGTTCAGTTTTAATGAGGAGCGCTGGATGTATATTCAATGATATTGTTGATAGGGATTTTGACAAAAAAGTAGAAAGAACCAAAAAAAGACCTCTTGCTTCTAACAAAATTTCAATAACTCAAGCATTAATTTATGTAATGATTTTATGCGGATTAGCTTTTTGTGTTTTAATACAATTCAATTTTTTAACAATATTATTAGGTCTTGGATCTATGATACTTGCATTTACTTATCCATTTATGAAAAGAATTACTTACTGGCCACAATTATTTTTGGGAATAACCTTTAATTGGGGGGTAATAATGGCCTGGTCATCAATTAATAATGAAATTTCTTTAAACATCATCATTCTTTATATATCAGCCATATTTTGGACATTGGGTTATGACACGATTTATGGCGCTCAAGATATGTCGGATGATGAAATAATCGGTCTTAAATCGACCTCAATAAAATTTAAGAAAAAAATTAAAATTTTCATTTCTTTTTGCTATTTGGTTTTCTTTTCTCTTATTTATTTATTATTAAGAGAACAGTTAAATTTAAACTTTTCAACAATTTTTTTTATTTTGTTCTCGCTGACTTTAGTGTTTCAAGTTTTTAAATTTGATAAAAAAAATCCAGAGAATTGCCTAAAAGTATTTAAAATGAATAATTTAAGTGGTTTTTTATTGTTTTTGTCAATTTTTTTACTTAATTCAAACTGATGACCTTTAAAGAATTAATAGAAATATTAAAGAGAATTTATAAAGAATACATTAAATTGCATCTTACTAAAATTTTTATAGCTCTTGCATTATCGATAATTGTTGCTGGCAGCACTTCAGGAATAGCCTGGTTACTTGATCCTGCTGTTAAAAAAATATTTATTGATAAAGATCCAACTTTTGCATGGCTTATACCAATATTAATAATCGTCTCTTTTTCAAGTAAAGGTTTATCTCTTTATTTTGCAAGAACAATTATAATTCGTGTAGGCGAGGAAGTTGCAGGTAAGCTTAAAAAACAATTAGCAAATAATATTTTGGTTTCAGATACTCAAACTTTGGAAAATAGACACTCTGGAAAATATATATCAAACATAATGTATGATGCGGGCCTTGTTCAAAACCTAGTATCAACTGGTGTTTTAAATTTAATGAAAGACACTTTTACTGCAATAGCTTTAGTCGGGGTAATGTTTTATCAAAATTGGAAACTTGCAATATTTGCAATCTTGATGATGCCACTAGCAGGTAGTCTTGCGAGAACTTTTGGTAAAAGAATAGGTAAAGCAACAGAGCAAGCAGGAAAATCATCAGGTAATCTTGTTACATTTTTGACTGAAATTTTTAAAGGATCAAAAATGATTAAAATTTATCAAAAGGAAGAAGAGGAAAATTTGAAAGCAAAAAAAGTGATAGATGATAACATTGAAAAAAATATCAAAATCGGAGTAGTTTTAGTTAGAGCAACTCCTGTTATGGAAACTTTAACTGGCTTTATGATAGCTGGTTTTATTTTTTTTTCTGGGAAACTTATTGCAGCAGGTGAATTAGAAGTAAATCAATTTTTTTCATTCTTAGCTGCAATGATGTTAGCTTATCAGCCTATAAGATCTCTAGCTACATTAAATATGGCAGCATATTCTGGAGCGGCTGCTTTCAAAAGAATTGGTAAAGTTATAGACAAAAAAATTGAAATTTTTGAAAAAAGTCAAGCACCAGAATTAATTATTAAAAATTCAAATATTAAATTCAAAGATATTTCTTTCAAGTATGATAGTACGGATGAACAAGCAATCGATAATATAAATTTAGATATACAAGGTAATACTATGTCAGCTTTTGTAGGACATAGTGGTGCAGGTAAAAGTACTATAATAAATCTTTTGCCAAGATTTTATGATCCACAACAAGGTTCAATTAATATTGATGGTCAGAATATTAAAGAGGTTTCATTAAAGTCATTGAGAAAAAATCTTTCTATGGTTAGCCAAGATGTTGTTTTATTCGATGATACAATTAAAAATAATATTGCTTATGCAAAAAAGGATGCGTCCCAAGATGATATAGAAAGAGCCTGCAAATTTGCTGCGGCAGACGAGTTTATTAATAAGTTATCTAAAGGATACGAAACTATTATCGGTGAAAATGGAGTAAGGTTATCTGGGGGTCAAAAACAAAGAATTTCTATAGCTAGAGCTATATTGAAAGAGTCACCGATTATTTTACTTGATGAAGCAACTTCCTCTCTAGATGCTGAATCTGAGGAAATAGTTCAAAATGCAATAACAAATTTAACAAAAAATAAAACTACCCTTGTTATAGCTCATAGGCTTTCAACTATTCATAATGCTGATAAAATTTTCGTTCTTAAAAATGGTAAAATTATCAACTCTGGAAATCATGATTTTTTAATAAAAGATTGTAACGAATATAAATCGTTATATGAAAAACAGTTAAAATAAAATGTTTGTTTTTTATAGAGTCTTAACTGTTTTATTATATCCTATAGTAATAATATTTATTTATCTAAGAAAAGTTTTTAAAAAAGAAGATCCAATAAGATTTAAAGAGAAAATTTTTCCATCATTTTTTAATGTTGAAAGAAAATTAAATTCAAAACTACTTTGGTTTCATGCGGCGAGTTTAGGTGAATTCAAAAGTATTTTACCTATAATTGAAAAATTACAAATTGATAAAAAAAATGAATTTTTGATAACTACCGTAAGCTATAGTTCAGGAAAGTTTGCAGAAGAAGAACTTAAAAATTTTAAGAATATTCGGCATAGATATTTTCCAATTGATATTCCTTTTATAGTAAAAAAGTTTATTGAACTTTGGAAACCTGAATCGGTTTTTTTTATTGACTCAGAGATATGGCCTAATTTTATTAAAGAGATTAAGAAAAAAAAAATACCTCTTGCTTTAATAAATGCTAGAATAACTAAAAAATCTTTTAATAGATGGAAAAGATTTTCAACTACTTCTAAACAAATTTTTGGATCGTTCGATTTAAGTCTTGCATGTAACACCGAAACGCAAACATATCTTGAAAAGTTAAATGCTAAAAACATTTTTTATGTGGGAAATATTAAGCTTATTAATTCAAATAATTTAAAAAAAATTGAAAATATAAATCAAGGTATTTTTGAAAAGAAAAAAAGTTGGTTAGCAGCAAGCACTCACGAAGGCGAAGAAATACTATGTTTAAACACTCATAAAGAACTAAAAAAAGAATTTAGTCAAATAATTACGATTATCGCTCCTAGACATATTAAAAGAGTAAATCAAATTAAAAATTTATGTGATAAAAGTGGATTAAGTGCTCAAATATTAAATAAAAATGATGTTATACAGGAAGATAAAGAAATAATACTTATAAATTCATTCGGATCTTTACCCTCTTTTTATAAATTTATGAAAAGTGTTTTTATTGGAAAATCAACTTTAAAAAGGCTTATAGCTGTTGGCGGTCAAAATCCAATTGAGGCTGTAAGATTAGGGTGTAAAATTTATCATGGACCATTCGTTTATAATTTTAAAGAGATTTACCAAATTTTAAGTAAAAAAAATATTTCAAAAGAAATCAATAACGAATTTGACTTATCGAAAAATTTGATACTAGATTTAAAAAGCGAGATAAAAGATGTAACCAGATTTTCAAAAATTATGAATGAAATGGAAAATAAAACATTAAATGATACAATGTTTAAGATAAATAGTTTCTTATCTAATGAAAATTTATAAACCTTATTTCTGGAAGAAAAAAAAACATTTTTTTGTTTTTTTATTGCTCCCTCTCTCGATTTTGGTGAATATTTTTATTTTCTTAAAAAAAAAAATTGTTAAAACTAAAAACTTCAAAATACCAATAATTTGTGTTGGGAATATTTATATTGGAGGAACTGGAAAAACACCTGCTTCCATATTAATTTGCAAAGAGCTTGAAAGAATGTCTTTAAAACCAGCTTTAATCAGAAAATATTATAAAAATCACAAGGATGAACATAGATTAATAAAAAATTATTTCAAAAATTTGATTTTAAATGATGACAGGTTCTCAGCAATTAAAGAAGCAGAAATTAAAGGGTTCGATTTAGCTGTACTTGATGATGGTTTTCAAGATTATAAAATTAAAAGAGATTTAAACATAATATGTTTTAATCAAAATCAACTAGCTGGAAATGAATATATATTTCCAGCAGGACCGCTAAGAGAAAATTTAAATTCGTTGAAAAATGCTCAAATTATTTTGATTAATGGAAGTAAAGATTTTAGTTTTGAAAAAAAATTACTAAGTATAAACAATGATTTACAATTTTTTTATTCTCGATATAAGCCCACTAACGTAAATGAATTTAAAAATAAAAAACTTTTAGCTTTTGCAGCTATTGGTAATCCAGAGAATTTCTTTAATTTATTAAATATTCATAATTTAAATGTTAAAAAAAAACTAGTTTTTCCAGACCATTATGAATTTAAAAAATCTGAGATTCTTAATATAATTACAACTGCAGAAAGGGAAAATTCTGAGATAGTAATGACAGAAAAAGATTATTTTAAAGTAAAAGATATGTTACCTAAAAAATTAAAATATTTAAAAATTGAATTAGAAATTGAAAATAAAACAAAGTTTATTGAAAAAATTAAAGAAATAATATGATTAAATTGGCTAAGTATTTTATTCAATCTTTATTTGTATACTTTTTTTTTATTATTGGACGTTTAATCGGGTTATCGCAAAGCAGAAGAGTATTTTCATTCTTATTTAAAAAAGTGGGTCAAAATTTTAAATCGCAAAAAATAATCGAAAAAAATTTAAATATCTTTAACTCAAGTTTATCTCCGGAAGAAAAAAGAAATATTATAGAAAATATGTGGAGTAATTATGGAATGACGTTTATTGAATATATATATTTAAGTAAATTTAGGAATAGCAATAACTTTGTAGATATTAAAGGAGAAGAAATATTGCATAATGTAATTCGAAACAATGAACCAGTTGTTTTCATTTCAGGTCATTTTTCTAATTTTGAGCTTATGTCAATGGAAATTACCAAAAAAAATATAAAATTAGCTACTATTTACAGACCGCTTAATAATTATTTTTTAAATCCCTTTATGGAATATTTAAGAAAGAAGTATGTCTGTGCTAATCAAATTAAAAAAGGGTTGAATGGTGTTAGAGAGTCAATTGATTATATCAGAAAAGGTTTTAGTATAGCATTAATGATTGATCAAAGAGTGAGCGAAGGGGAAAAAATTAATTTTTTTGGAAAGCCGGCTTTAACAACAACCTTACCTGCTCAGCTTGCTTTAAAATTTAAACTACCAATAATACCTGTTTTTATAGAAAGGACAGATAAAAAAAAATTTAAAATTACCTTTCAGAAAGAGATTAAACCCTCTGATTTTAGAAATAAATTTGATCTTTCTGTTAAATTGAGTCAAACACTTGAAAGTATGATTGTAAAAAAGCCAGATGAGTGGATATGGACCCATAATCGATGGAAATAATTCCTCTTATTTCTTTAAATTTTCTAATTTTTTATTGACTTCCACAGGTGAATAGTAGGCCTCTTGAAGATCAACATTCCAATAATTTAAATCTTGAAGTAAAATTTGTTTTCCTGATACGGCACATATTACATATTCTCCTTGCTCCAAAATATCAAAAGAATTGTGTTTAAAAATAAGTTTAGCTTTTTTTTTATTCATCAATAAATTATACAATATAAATATTAAAATGAATATTGGATTAATAGGTAGTGGCGGACGTGAACATATATTATGTCAAAAAATATTTGAGTCGAAAATTACCAAAAAAATAGTTTGTTTTCCTGGAAATGCCGGTACCTCTAGAATTGCAATAAATGTTGATGTTGATTTTTTAAATTTTAAAAAATTACTCACGGTATTAAAATTTCACAAGATTGATTTGGTAATAATAGGTCCTGAAGAACCATTGGTAAGAGGGTTGGTAGATTTTTTAGAAAAAAATAAAATTAAAGTTTTCGGACCAAATAAATATGCAGCTAAATTAGAAGGTTCAAAAGCATTTATGAAAAAACTTTGTAGTAAATTTAAAATTCCGACAGCAAAATATAGAGTTTGCTCTAATAAAGATGAAGTAATAGATTTTTTGAAAAAAAATAGATTACCTGTTGTCGTTAAAGCAGATGGTTTAGCAGCAGGCAAAGGTGTTACTATTTGTAATTCTAAAAAAAAAATACTTAATATTTCAAATGAAATATTCAAAGGAAAATTCAAATCTTCAAAAAAACTGGTATTAGAAGAGTTTCTTAAAGGTGAAGAGGCTAGTTACTTTGTTATTGTAGATAAAAATAATTTTAAATTTTTTGGCACGGCTCAAGATCATAAAAAGGTTGGAGAAAACGAAAAAGGTCCTAATACTGGAGGAATGGGAGCTTATTCGCCTGCAAAAATAATTAATAAAAAAATTGAAAAAAAGATTATCAATACAATAATTAAACCGACACTTTTATCTTTAAAAAAAAAAGGAAAACACTATAAAGGATTTTTATATGTTGGATTGATGATTAAAGATAACGTTCCCTATTTAATTGAGTTCAACGTAAGAATGGGTGACCCGGAATGTCAAGCTATTTTGCCTAGACTAAAAACAGATATTGTTAAAATAATATTAAATTCAGTTAATAATAAATTAAAGAATACAACAATAAAATGGAACAAAAAAAAATGTATGACTATTGTATTGTGCTCCAAAGGCTACCCTAATAATTACAAAAAAAACCAATTAATTAAAAATATGGATAAAATAAATATAGAAAAAAATAATTTTATTTTCCACGCAGGAACAAAACTAGTGGATGGAAAATTACTTTCTAATGGTGGAAGGGTGTTAAATTTTTCAAGAGTCGGAGAAAATTTTTTTTATATAAGAAAAAAAATAATATTGTTAATCAGAAAAATAAAATGGAAAAACGGTTTTTTTAGAAAAGATATTGGTTGGAGAGTAATAAATAAAAATGCGAATTATAAGCGGTAAATTTAAAGGATCTCAAATAAAGTTTTTAAAAAATTTATCTACAAGACCTCTTAAAGATTCAGTAAAAGAAAATATTTTCAATATTTTACTACATTCGAATAATTTTAAAATTAAAATTAGCCAAGCAAATGTTCTTGATTTGTATTCAGGTATAGGTTCTTTTGGATTGGAATGTATATCTAGAGGGGCTAAAAATGTAACTTTTATTGAAAGAGATATAAACGCTGTAAAAATACTTAAACAAAATCTATCTCGTTTATCTATTTTAAATAATGTTTTAGTAATAAAAAATGAAGTTCAAAGCACTTTAAGTAATTTAAACAAAAAAAAATATAATATTTTTTTTTTTGACCCTCCTTTTAAAGACTTAGAATTTTATAATAACTTGCAATTTATAAAATTGAATGAGCTTTATGATACAAATCATATAGTGATAATTCACAGAGAAAACAAAGCTAATGAAAATTTTGAAAAATATTTTCATGTTATTCTAGAAAAAAAGTATGGACGTTCAAAAATAGTCTTTGGAAACTTCAACTAAGTAGCTTTTTTGTAACTAATTTAACTTCTTCAACCGCTGGTTGGTCATATGGATTTACCTTTATAAGTTTACCAATAATTATTGTTTCAAGAATGAAATATGAAAATAACTCTCCAATAGTCTTTTCATTAATTGTTTTTAATGAAAATTCCCTATAAGGAATTCCCTTTTTTTTAAAAACATTTATTAAAGCATTTTTTTGTGCAATTTTTAAATTATCTAAATTTTTATTATTTAAAAAATAAATTTTTTTTGAAAAAGTTTTAGTTTTTAATTTTTTACTTGATTTAGAATGTAAACTAAAAATATTGAAAAAATTATTTTTTGGACCATCTAAGTATAATTGAAGTAAGCTGTGATGATCTTTTGGACAATTAGAAACAACAGGAAGAAATCCTTTTCCTTTTTTTCCCAAACTTTCTGCAACCAATTGTTGGCACCAAAAAATAAATTTTTCTAGTTCTGGTGCATAGTTAAGAAAAATTAAATTTTTATAAACACCTTTTTTTTGAAGACATGCAAATCTAATTGAGCTTTTTTTTAGAAAATTTTTTTTCTTTTTATTAAAAACATTTTTGAGATTAATCCGCATTTTTTTTATATTAAGTCCCATTAAATAAGCAGGTACGAGCCCAACCTCAGATAAAACAGAATATCTCCCTCCAATAAAATTCTTATGCTCTATAAAAAATAAACCAAATTTTTTGGATATTTGATAAAGTACGTTGTCTTTTTTTTCAGTTATAATTATTATATTCTTTGCTTTTCTTTTTATAACATTTAAAGAAAAAAAATTTGAGAGCGTTTCAACTGTATTACCAGATTTAGAAATAACTAAAAAAAGAACTTTTCTTAAATCATTTTTTTTTTTGAAATCTTCAATTTTATTAATATCTATATTATCAAAAAAATAAATTTTTTTTTTTATTCTATTTTTTAGTAAATTGTAGATAGCATCTGCTCCTAAGATAGAACCACCCATTCCTATTATTACAATCGTTTTATATTTTTTTAATTTGTTTAATTTTTTTAATTTTATATCTATTTCAAATTTTTTACTTAAAATACTAAGAGTGGTATCTTTTTTATCAATATCTTTTTCAATTTCGAAAAAAAATTTTTTGAAGTTTTTAGAAAATTGCTTCACTTCTTTTTTTTCAAAAAATCTTTTTTCAAAATCTCTACTAATTATTAGATTATTTTCAATCATTTTCTAATTTTTTCTATTATTGACTCTTCAACGGGAGATGAATTGCTTTTTGTGGAAATATTCTTATTTTTGGAATTTAGTATTGATTGAATTTTTTGATTTTCATTATTTTTATTGGTTTTTTTTGAGTTTGGTATAGGAATTTTATCATAGTCTGGTGGTAACTCTAGAGGTTGTTTTTGTTTTACTAAAAATTCATCTGTATTTTTTACTTTTTCGTTCCTCAGAACTTTGCCAACCTCGCTCGATCTACATGAGATGAGAAGTACAATAAATGACAATAGAAAAAAATTTTTAATCATTTGCTATTTTTAACAAAAAAACCTTTAATAACAAAAGATATAATTCCAACTGTGATTAGAACATCGGCTACATTAAACGTAAACCAGTGTAAGTTATTATAATGAAAATCAATGAAATCTGGTACAGCATTAAATAAGATCCTATCATAAAAATTACCTACAGCACCTCCTATTATGATTGAAAAAATTATTTTTTCAGTTTTATCGAGGCTAAAAGCTGTAAATAATAAAATTAAAATAATTACTCCTATAAGGAATGAAGTCAAATTGTAAAAGAAAATTGAGCTTGTGCTAAATAAACCAAAACCTATTCCAGAATTCCAGACAAGGTTTATGTTTAAAAAATTATTTACAAAATAAATAGAGTCGCTAAAGTTATCTATAATTTTAATTTTTGAATATCTATCCAAGAAAAAAGTAAATAAAATAATTATAAAAAAGTAGATATTCTCTTTTTTAAAAATTTTGTTTTTTATTTCTATAAGATTAATCAAGATATTGTATTTCTATTTTATTGGAGAACTTTGGAACATCTTTCACATTTTTTTTCTAAAATTTTCCAACATCTTTCACATTTTTGCCCTTGAGCTTTTTTAACTTCGATCATGATTTCATCATTATTTGAAAGTGCTTTTTCAGCTTTTGAAACGATAAAGTAATCTGCTAAATCCAATTTATCAAGAAGTTCAAATTTATCTTTTTTTAACGTTAGTTTAATTTCAGCTTCTAAACTTGATCCAATTTCTTTGTTAGCCCTTTTCTCCTCTATTGCAATATTTGCTAGCTGTTTAATCTTAAATAAGTTTGACCATTTTTCATTAAGCCTATCATTTTTCCATCTATTTGGAATTTTTACAAAATTATTTTCATGAATACTTTCATTTTTGTTGTTATTAACTACACTGTAAATTTCCTCAGTAGTAAAAACTAGAATTGGAGCAAACCACTTTAACAAACTTTCTAAAATTATGTTTAAAACAATTACACAATTTTTTCTTTTTTTTGAAGTGGTACTATCACAATAAAGAACATCTTTTCTAATATCAAAGTAGAAAGATGAAAGATCCAACGTACAAAAATTTAACATATCTTTATAAAGTTTATGAAAATTATAATTTTTTAAATTATCATCGAAAGATTTATTCAATATAAATAATTTATGTAAAATAAATTGTTCAAGTTCATCAAATTCAGTTGGTTTGATCTTTTCAAAATTTTGTTTTTCAAAATTGTCTTTTAAGTTTCCAAGCATAAATCTAAAGGTGTTTCTAATTTTTCTATAAGACTCTGCATGTTGTATTAAAATATTTTTATCTATTCTCAAATCTTCGGCATAATCAGATGCTGAAGCCCAAA
>MDSZ01167699.1_pt1 | contig 10625 bp, 8 predicted proteins | sample 811201 | NCBI WGS metagenome assembly MDSZ01 (sample SAMN05326647, study PRJNA326480) | marine metagenome | isolation source: seawater | place: Indian Ocean: North | collected 2010
AAAAGATTATTTTTAATCTTATTATTCCACTCAGGCTGTATAAATAACTTACATTCTGAATTTACTTTTCTAGAATGTTCTTTAGCCCATAAAAAATCGCTTTTATTTAAAACAATAATTTTTAATTCATTGGCTAATAAAAACCAGTCTTTAATAACTGGCTTAAACTTTTTTGGAGACAAACAAATCCAATCAAATTGACCACTAACTGGATAAGCACCTGAAGTCTCTAAATTAATTAAATAACCATTTTTTTTTAAACTTAATGTCAAAACATCAAGATTCCACATCATAGGCTCCCCTCCTGTAATAACTATAGTTTTATTATTGTATAAATCTATTTTTTTTAATATTTGTGATATAGTCATATATTGATTTTCTTTTATTTCCCAACTATATTTAGTATCACACCAAGGGCAACCAACATCACAACCCGAAAGCCTTAAAAAAGTAACTTTCTTACCAGAAAAATAACCTTCACCTTGAATAGAAGGAAATATCTCAGTAACAGGTAGTTTGTTTTTGTTAGACATAATATTAACTAAAAACGTTTTTTTTTGCTAACAAAGTATTCTTAAGTAAAGAAACTATTGTCATAGGCCCTACTCCTCCTGGCACTGGGGTAATGTAACTACATTTATTTGATACATTTTCAAAATCAACATCACCCACTAACTTCCAACCTGATTTAGTTTTATTAGATTTCACGCGATTAATTCCCACATCAACAATTATAGCGCCATCCTTCACCATATCTTCAGTTATAAAATTAGGTTTACCTATTGCAGAAATAATAATATCAGCATTATTACATATATGTTTAATGTTTTTCGTCTTGCTATGAGCTAAAGTTACTGTACAATTACCAGGTTTTTTATTTTTTGATAATAGAATACTGATAGGTGTGCCTACTATATGACTTCTACCTAAAACAACACAGTTTTTGCCATCTAAATTAAGATTATACCTTCTCAATAATTCGACAATACCAAAAGGAGTTGCAGGCATAAAACATGGTATATCAAGACACATTTTACCAAAATTTACAGGATGAAATCCATCTACATCCTTATGTGGAGATATTTTTTCTAAAATTTTTTTTTCGTTAATATGATTAGGTAAAGGCAATTGCACTATAAAACCATCTATGTCAACATTTTTATTTAAATCATCTACATAACTAATTAAATCTTCTTCTGAAATATCATCATTTAATTTTATCAAAGAAGACCTAAAACCAACTTTATCACAAGCTTTTACTTTTGCTGAAACATAAGTTAAACTTGCAGGATTATCACCAACTAATATTGCAGCTAAATGAGGGGGTTTATCTCCACTTTTAATTATATCTAATACTTCTTGACTTATTTCTTCTTTTATTAAATCAGATGTCTTTTTACCGTTTAATAATATCATAAATTATTAATATTTGGAATATTACCACCACCTTTACCATTAAACATATTCATAATTTGACCCATGCCCATTTTACCTGATTGAACCATCTTCATCATTTTACTCATACCTTCAAATTGCTTTATTAAATTATTAACTTCTTGAATAGTTTGACCACTACCTGCAGCAATACGTTTACGTCTACTACCATTTAAAATATTAGGGAATCTACGCTCCTGCGGAGTCATGGAATATATAATACACTCTATTTTTTTAAAAGCATCATCATCAATATCCATGTCATTAACTTTGTTACCAACCCCTGGAATCATACCTGCTAAATCTTTTAAGCTACCCATTTTTTTAATTTGTGCTATTTGCTTCAAAAAATCATCAAACCCAAAAGAATCTTTTGCTATTTTCTTTTGTATTTTTTTTGCTTCTTCTTCATCAAATTGCTGCTGAGCTCTTTCGACTAAAGAAACTACATCACCCATCCCCAAAATCCTATCAGCCATTCTGTCAGGATGAAATATATCTAAAGCATCCATTTTTTCACCAGTACTTATAAATTTAATTGGCTTATTTACAGTTGATTTAATTGTTAAAGCAGCACCTCCCCTAGTATCACCATCTAACTTAGTTAAAACTACACCATCAAAATTTAATTTTTCGTTAAAAGATTTTGCTGTATTAACTGCGTCTTGACCTGTCATTGAATCAACAACAAACAAAATCTCGTCAGGAGAACATTCTTTTTTTAAGTTAAAAACTTCTGTCATCATAACTTCATCTACAGCTAAACGTCCAGCTGTATCTATTATAACAATATTATTATTGTTAGATTTAGCATGCTTTAATGCTTTGCTAGCTATTTCTATAGGGTTTTTACTTTCTATACTAAAAACTTCTACATCTATCTTTTCTCCTAAAACTTTAATTTGGTCTATTGCCGCTGGTCTATAAACATCACAAGCAACAAGCAAAGGGTTTTTACCTTTATTTTTCTTTAAATAATTAGCAAGTTTAGCTGAAAAAGTAGTTTTACCAGAACCTTGTAATCCTGCTATTAAAATAACATTAAAACTATTATTTATAGATATTTCTGAAGCAGAAGAACCCATTAAAGCAGCTAGTTCGTCTCTTACTATTTTCACCAATAACTGCCCTGGTTCAACAGCATCTAAAACCTTACGACCTAAAGCCTCATCTCTAACCTTATTTGTGAATTCTTTGGCGGTGTTGTAATCAACATCTGCTTGAATTAAAGCTCGTCTAATTTCTTTCATAGACTGAGCAACATTTATTTCCGTAATAGAGCCTTTACCTTTTAATACTTTAAAAGCTTTTTCTAATTTTTTAGATAAATTTTCAAACATAATTACATTTTTTGTGGAACAAAAATACCTAATAAATTCATTCCTGATTCAATCACTCTGCTAACCATATCAGATAATGCTACTTTAAAACAAACTTGATGTTCATCATCTAAAGACAGTATCTGATTATTTTGATAATAATTATTATACTCCTTAACTAAATCATAAACAAAATTAGCAATTAAAGATGGAGATAACAACTTAAATGAATCTTGAATGACTTCTGGATATTTTAAAATTATTTTAATTAATCTTACCTCCTGTTCAGTAATATTTAAGTCAGTTTTAAATTTAAAATTAGAAATACCTGATTTCAAAACTAAAGATCTAATTCTAGCGAATGTATATTGGATAAAAGGACCTGTATTACCATTAAAATCTATTGAATCTTCTGGAGAAAACATAATATTTTTTTTAGGATCAATTTTTAATAAATGATAACGTAAAGCTCCTTTCCCTATTAAATTATACAAATCATTTTTTTTATCATCAGACATATCATCTAACTTACCTAATTCCAAAGCAGTGGATCTAGCTCTACATACTATATCATCCAATAAATCATCTGCATCAACAACTTTACCCTCTCTTGACTTCATTTTACCAGATGGTAAATCAACCATCCCGTATGACAAATGATGACACTGATCAGACCATTTGTAATTTAATTTATTAAGTATATGAAAAAGTACTTTAAAATGATAATCTTGTTCATTACCAACAACATATATCATGCCGAAAAAATTATAATCTTGATTCCTCAAAACAGCTGTACCTAAATCTTGAGTAATATACAAAGAGGTTCCATCAGATCTTAATAAAATTTTTTTATCTAAACCAACATCCTCCAAAGAAACAGAAATAGAATTATCTTCTTCTTTTTTAAATACACCTGAGTTTAATCCATCTAAAACTATCTTTTTTCCATACTTATAAGTTTCACTTTCATAATAATTTTTATCAAAACAAATATTTAGTTTTTTATAAGTTTCTTCAAAACCTTCATAAACCCATTTATTCATTTTTTTCCACAAATCAACAGTGTGTTTGTCATTTTGCTCCCATTTCAACAACATATCTTTAGCTTCTAACATAATAGGAGCCTTTAATTTGGATTCTTTTTCACTACAACCTGAATTAATTAAATCTTCTTGTTCTTTCTTATATTGTTTTTCAAACATTATATAAAAATGCCCCACAAAATGGTCTCCTTTCATATTCTTGTCACTAGGAATTTCTTTATTGCCAAATTTTTCCCAAGCAACCATAGATTTACAAATATGTATACCTCTATCATTAATTATTTGCACTTTACGTACTTCATGCCCATTAGCTTCTATTATTCTAGAAATAGAATCACCTAAAATATTATTTCTTATGTGACCTAAATGCAAAGGCTTATTTGTGTTTGGAGAAGAAAATTCAACTAAATACAACTTAGGTTCTTTCCTTTTTAAAAAACCGTAATTGTCAGTACAAATAATTTTATCAAGATTTTGTAACCAAAATTTTTGATCTAACACAAAATTCAAAAAACCATGTACTAAATTACAAGATTTAATTGTGTCTATTTCTGAAGATATTTTATGAGACAAATCTTCACCTGTTTCTTTTAAAGATTTTTTTGATATTTTCAGTAAAGGGAATATAACTAAAGTAACATCTCCTTCAAACTCTTGTTTTGTGTAAGAAAACTGCAAATCTATATCACTCAGATCACACTTATAATAAGACTCAATACAAGAAATAATATCTTTTTTAAAACTATCTATCATTTTTGTTGTAAAAATATTTCCGCAATCATACACCTAACGCTACCGCCACCTATTTTTTCTATATTTTCAATTGGAACACTAATTATTTCAGCATAATTCATTATCCTTTCTTTCTGAAAATCACTCAAGCTCAAAAAAGCTGTCTGTGACATAACTAAATAATTTTTATCTCCTAAAACTTCTAACATATTACCTGCAAATTTATTTTTTTGTGCTTCGGTAATCAAAATTACTTCTTTACCTGAATTAATTAAAGTTTGTTCGACTTTCTTTTTATCATCATTGTTATTTATTGATTCTAGACAAATAATTGCAAATTTACTTGCAATACACATCATAACGTTTGTATGATATATAACTTCTTTACTACCTGAAATATTTTGATAAGAAATAAAAGACACTGGTTTATAATTCATTAATTGACACCATTCATGAAAAAGAACAAAATCAGTTCTTCTTGATATCGAGGCATAAGCAATTTTGTTAACTCTATCTAAAACCATACTGCCAGTTCCTTCTAAATAAAACCCTTCTTTCTCATAAGACAAATATTCTTTATATAATTTATTTACTAAAAAATTTTTATTTAAATAATCAATTATATCTTCTCTTCTTTCTCTCCTTCTATTTTCAGCAAACATTGGATACAAAATAACACTGCCTTCTAAATGTGTACTAATCCAATTATTGGGGAAAATAGAATCAGGAGTTTTATTTTCTATAATATCTTCAAAAACCTCAACATTAACTCCATGGTTTCTTAAAATATTGACAAAATTGTCAAATTCTTTTATAGCCATTAAAGACGAATAATTATTATCAATAGGTCTTTTTTGATAAAAATTATTTTGAGCTGTCTCTTCATTAAAAGTAAAATTAACAGGTCTAATCATTAATAAAGTGTTTGTTATTTGCATCATTTTCTTATTAAAGGCATTGTAGAACATCTAAATAAACCTCCCATTTTAGATATCTCAGAATAATCAATTTTTTCAACTATAAAACCTGAACTTTCTAATTTAGAATTCACATAACTAAAAGAAACATCTGAAACTATTACATTAGAAGAGATAGAAAATAAATTAGAATTCAAATTTGACATTTGCTGTAAGTTTAATTCAATTATATTATAAGATTTAAAAATATTCCTCAATAATAACTTAGATTCTTCATTTTTCAAAATATCAAAACAAATTAAAATATTTTCTTTACCCAAAGGTTGAAGACAACAATCTAGATGCAAAGCCCCTTCAAATACACTTACATCAGACTTAAGCAATTCTAATCCTATAATTTCCTTATTAGGAAAATGATGTTTTAAAAATTTCAATGACTCTGAGTTTGTTCTTGATACCTTATATTTTGAAAAATCTTTTTTTTCAGAATACCCAACAAAAACAAAATCATTATGAACTATAACATCTCCTCCTTCTATGTGAACATCACTAGGAGTACGCAGAATCTTTTTTGATTCTATTAATGAAATGATATGTCTCAAACCCTCCTGTTCAGTTGACCTTTCGTTGATTATATTAGGAATTATTATTTTATCAAACAAAACAAAAGCAATATCTCTAGTAAAAACTTGATTGCAATCTGTAATTTCTGTTGGCCTAAAAACTTCAACTCCATATTTCAACAATATATTTTTAAACTGATTAAGAGCAAAAACAATATCCTTCTCTAAAGGATAAACTCCATTCTTTAATGAAGAAATAGATTTAGGATCAATAGCTTCTTTAATTTTAGGCTTAGATCCAATAGATTTACCTAAACCTAAAACAACTGATTTTAAAGAAGAAAACTCATTTTTTATACTTAAATCTATCATAAAAAACTAAAATATGTTTATATAAAAAAAAGTATATTTGATTTTAAATATTTTTTTATGAAATATATAGAATATAATTGTAAAAACAGGGTTGGTTACATTTCTTTTTTAAGAAAAGAAAAAAGAAACGCTATTAATAATCAATTTATAAATGAATTTAATCAGGCTTTCATTTTAGCAGAAAAAGATAATAAATGTAAAATAATAGTTTTACAAAATACTGGAAATGTTTTTTGTTCTGGTGCAGATTTACAATATCTAGAAGAAATTAGAAATAAAACAGAATCTGAAAACATTCAAGATTCAAAGCAATTACAAAAACTATTCGATAATATATATAATTCACAAAAAATAACTATATCTAAAATAAAAGGTCATGCTATAGCCGGTGGATGCGGTATAATATCATGTACAGACTTCAACTATTGCACACCTAATTCTAAATTCGGATTCACTGAAGTTAAGATAGGATTTATACCAGCTATTGTGAGTTTATACTCTATTGAAAAAATAGGTTTCAGTAATACAAAAAAAATGTTTTTATCTGGAGAAATAATAAATTCTGAAAAAGCCAAACGATTAGGAATGATAGATAAAATAATAGAAGAATCAAAGATTGACGAAGAAGTCAATAAAATAACAGAAGAATTTTGCAAAACACTATCAAAAAAATCTATCTCTGAAACAAAAAAAATGCTACAAAGAATACAAAAAAATAATCTTGAAGACAATAAAAAACTTGTTGTCAAATTAAATGCTAAATCTAGAAAAACAGATGACTTTAAAAAAGGTATTGATGCTTTTTTAAATAAAAAAAGCATAAAGTGGTGAAATATTAACATTAAAATATTAAATAAAATATCATAATTAACGTTTTACAATAAAGACATTTTCATAGATTTATCTTTATGCAAAATCTAAAAGAGATATTAAACAAAAAAGTAATACCTATTATAGGGTTACTTTCAATATGTATCAGTGTTTTTCTTTTTTTATCTTTTATATCATACTTTACATCTGGAGTTGAAGATTTTGATAAAATCAATACAGAAGGACAAAATATAAAAAATATAGGAGGAGAACTAGGTCTAAAATGGTCCCAAAAAATAATCTTTATTGGATTTGGTGTTTTTTCTTTTTTATTTATACCAATATTAATGTTATTTGGAATTAAATTTTTACTAAAAAGAGAATTAAAGATTATAAAAAGTTCTCTTATTATGATATTCTTAACCATATATCTTTCTACCACAACTTGCTTTATCAGTAACTTAATATCTATAAAACACAACAAAATAATTTATGGTTATTTCGGGGAATACATAAATATTAATTTGACAAAATCTATAGGTGAGGTAGGACTAGGATTAATAATTTTATTTATATTTTTTGCACTAATAATTATTAAAGGAACAAAAATAAAAATACCTACAATAAAATCTTTCAGTTTTTTAAAAGAAAAAAACAAAAAAGAAATAAAAGAGAAAGAAGAAATAAAAGAAATAATAATAAAAGAAGAACCAAAAGAAGAAGTAAAATGGGAAAATAAAGAATTAAAAACAAAAAAAGAAAAAGGAAATAAAGATGATTTAGACTTAAAAATAGAACCAACTGTAAAAGAAAAAGAAACAAAACAAAATCTAGAAGAATATGAACCTAAGCTAGATTTGTCTAACTACAAGAAACCTCCTATTGATTTATTAGAAAAACATGGTGATTCTAAAATAAAAATAGACAAAAAAGAATTAGAGTTAAATAAAAATAAAATTGTTGATACACTAAAAAATTACAAAATAGGTATAAAATCAATTACAGCTACAATTGGACCTACAATTACACTTTATGAAATTGTACCGGAAGCTGGAATTAGAATATCTAAAATAAAAAACTTAGAAGATGACATAGCCTTAAGTCTTTCTGCTTTAGGCATAAGAATTATAGCTCCGATACCAGGAAAAGGAACTATAGGTATAGAAGTGCCAAACAATACAGCTAGCACTGTTTCAATAAGATCAGTAATATCATCAGAAAAGTTTCAAAAAAGTGAAATGGAGTTACCTTTTGCTTTAGGTAAAACTATATCAAATGAAACATTCGTAGCAGATTTAACTAAAATGCCTCACATACTTATGGCTGGAGCTACTGGACAAGGAAAATCAGTAGGTTTAAATACTATTTTAACTTCACTTTTATATAAAAAACATCCTTCAGAAGTTAAATTAGTTCTAATTGATCCTAAAAAAGTTGAATTAAATCTTTTTAATAAAATAGAAAAACACTTTTTAGCAAAAATACCGGAATCAGAAGAAAGCATAATAACAGACACAAAAAAAGTAATAAACACATTAAACTCTTTATGCATAGAGATGCAATCCAGATATGACCTATTAAAATTAGCTCATTGCAGGAATATAATGGAGTACAACAAGAAATTCAAATCAAGAAAGCTGTCTCCACAAAAAGGACACAAATTCTTGCCTTATATAGTTTTAGTAATAGATGAATTTGCAGATTTAATAATGACAGCAGGAAAAGAAATAGAAACACCTATAGCAAGATTAGCCCAATTAGCTAGAGCTATAGGTATTCACTTAATAATCGCGACACAAAGACCTTCAGTAAATGTTATAACTGGTATAATTAAAGCAAATTTCCCCGCAAGAATAGCATTTAGAGTAACTTCAAAAATAGACTCTAGAACTATTTTAGACACTAGCGGAGCAGATCAATTAATAGGTAGAGGAGATATGTTAATATCAACAGGAAATGAACTTATAAGATTACAATGTGCTTTTGTTGATACACCTGAAGTAGAAAATTTGAATGATTATATTTCAAAACAACAGGGATATCCTAATATATTTGAGCTACCAGAATATATACCTGAAACAGAAAAAAATACAACTGACCTAAAAGACAGGGACTCCATGTTTGATGAAGCAGCAAGAATGGTGGTAGAACATCAACAAGGATCAACATCACTTATACAAAGAAGGTTGAAATTAGGATATAATAGAGCTGGCAGAATAGTTGACCAATTAGAAGCTGCAGGTATAGTTGGCCCATTTGAAGGAAGTAAAGCTAGAAAAGTTTTAATAAGTGATTTAATTTCTCTTGAAGAAATGCTAAATGAAATTAAAAAAAATGACAAATAAGTTTATAATTTTTATTTTACTATTTACTCAATTAACATGCTTTGCACAAGACATGAATAAAGGATTAGATATATTAAAAAAACTAGAAACAAAATTTAATAAAACACAAAACATTAAAGGGGAAGTGGAATATGTAACTTCAAGCGTAAACACTCAAGGTTTATTTTATGTAAAAGGTAACAGTTTTTTAATTAAATCAGACAAAATAGAAATAATTAACAACAATAAAGAAAACTGTGTTATTTATCCAGAATACAAAGAAATCACATTAACTAAAAACAATCATTCCGTTGTTTTTTTTCCATTCAAAAACTTTATTAACTTTTGCATAAATGAATGTAAGTCTAAACATAAAGAAGAAAAAGGAATTAACATAATTGACATATATCCAAATCCAAATATAAAAAGTAAGTACAGAAAAATAGAAATCAAAACAAAAAACACAGAAATAAAATCAATAAAATTATTTCACAAAAATGGATTAGAAGAGGATATTTATTTCAGTAATATAAAATACTCAGAGAAAATACCTGATTCATTATTTACAATTAACAAATACAAATACAAAGATTTTGAAATAACAGACTTAAGATAATTTTACTTAGAAAGTAAAACTTTGCCTGTTAATACATTAATTTTACCTAAGTAATCCTCAATGTAAATCTTCCAAACATAAGTATCTAAAGGCATTTTAAAACCTTTTAAGTCATAACCATCCCAACCATCTTCATAATCAATAGATTCAAAAACTAAATCTCCCCATTGATTAAATATTTTAAGATTGTAAGACTTAATATAACTCAATAAACCACTAACCTCAAAAAAATCATTTATTCCATCTTGATTGGGAGTAAAAGCATCCGGAATATATATTGTAAAATCTGGCTTAATTATAACTTGATAAGAAGCTGAATCTTGACATTGATTATTGTTAGTAATTATTAATTCTACATCAAAATAACCAACACTATCATATTCGTGAATTGGATGCTCTAAATCAGAATAATTCCCATCACCAAAATCCCAATAAAAAGAACTAATATCTCCTAAAGAATAATTAATAAAATTAACTTCAGAATTCAATATTGTT
>MDSZ01169328.1_pt1 | contig 10625 bp, 14 predicted proteins | sample 811201 | NCBI WGS metagenome assembly MDSZ01 (sample SAMN05326647, study PRJNA326480) | marine metagenome | isolation source: seawater | place: Indian Ocean: North | collected 2010
AATGAATTGGTGGCGCAACTGGAACGATCAGGACCAGGGTCACCCCATCAACGTGTGTTAACGTCAAGCCTGGCCCCTCCTGGTAAAGAAGAGCCAGCACTTCCCTCGACGCCCGATGGGAACGACTCCATCGGAGAAAGGATCACATGTCATGAGTGACCCCTCTGAATACATGATCAGCTTTCCACTTTATACGTGACGTGCCAATGAGACGGCGACGACGTTCAAATGAATGATGGTTCAGTAACGCCGGACTGACTCCCTTGGTCATTAGGAAGTCAGCGTTCATTCCGACGCCGATGGGGCACGACCCCCATCGAAAGGACGTACAGTTCTGCCCAACTGCACGACCGATGTCAGCATCGCTAAGCCCAGCGAGTCATTGAACCCTCAAATGAGTCAACCGTGCTGGTCAAATGTGATCAATCACGTTGAGAGACTTCTCAGCTTCGTTGCTCATCCATCGTAATGACTTAACGGGGATTGTAGAAACGTCAGAGCCACATTTGATGCATGAGAAACCTCGGCAACCCTTGTGTGAAGGCTAGAAAACCTCCTTCCATAAATACCATCCACAAGCGATTGCAGCTGTGTCGTACCAATGAGTCAACAATTGGGTACCAGTGAGATGAAGCGTTCTGCCAACTGGCTACCAACAGCATGCCTGCGATGTTGACTCACTCGCAGCTGCCGATGCCAATGAGACCCCATGCGGCATACAGAACGGTAGCTGCGTCCAACAGCTTGCACGCGTCAAAGCAGGTCAGCAGGCTGGCATACCAGGCTTTATCTCAGGCACCTACCGGATAACCCCCATCAAGCCTTTGGCTTGATGAACCGCAAAAGTGAAATCTGAAACTGGACTCTAAATGGGGGAATCGATCTCGACGTCGTGATCAATCGCTCGATCAATTCAGCAGAGGGCAAGGGACTTATTGCAGGCCCTACATATCCAAGATGCTGAATGAGTATTAGCGATAAAAGCGAAAAGCCTGAAACCTATTTTCTCGCAGTGGCACACCGCTGTAGAGTGCTTTAAGCAGGAAATTATGTCAAACGATTTTCAAATCTTATGACGCCAGCAAGCACAACCGAACGCAACGGCTTGCACGCCCTGAATTAATAAGCTGTTAATACGATAGAACAAGAACTCGCAGAATTATGTACACTCTGAATGGCTAGAGTCATGCTCAATACCCGTAGATATGGCTTCAAAATTGAGCCAATGAATACAATCGGTGGGGCAAGTATCAATGGCTTCTTGAATCCGCTCTTCAGAATCGCCATCTTGTCGAAAGGCGCGACATCGGCCAGTCTCTTGGATCATAACAAAGGTGTTGGTTGCAACATTTGCACAGTATCTACATCCGATACAAGACTGTTGATCAACCCAAACAGCTTTAGCTCTTAACTGACCGCCAAGAATAGGCTCGGAGCCTGATACTTGAACGGGTTGGATTGATGGAGCCTGGAAAGCAACAATCGAAAGTTGATCAGACAACAGGACGCCTTCGCAAATCACTTATATAATGGCAATATGTAAGAAAAAAAATAAGCAGTTCACTACAAGATACTGTGCTTTATGTTTGTTGCAAGTGGTTCAATAGCAGCCACATAATGGCGACTCTCAGCAAGATTTAACTTGGTCTTGAGCTGTAGCGTGACACCTATCATGGCCGGGATGGGTCTTTGACAATACAGAAAAATCAACATTGACCTTCAGTTGCAGGTCAGAATAATTTAGGTTTTTGGACCGCTAGCTTACCTGCTTGCAATATTATTATCTCTCGAGATCACTTTTAAAAGATGATTTGTCGACCGATAGATGGCCTAGGGAGGTAGAATAAAATTCAATCGTATCAAGGAGTTCAAGAAAACCTCAATGAAGCACCCTGTGAGGGATCGGTGCATACAAAACATATAGACCATAAAAACAGTGATGCGTTTGACTATTCGTTGTCATCATCAAAACTTTCTAAGCATTTCACATGCCTTCGCGATACTGTCCAAACTTCCGGGGTTAATCAAACCGTAATATTTCATGGCAACCACATCCTTATTTTTTACATGTGGCAAATATTTTTGCAAGGAATTGCGTAGACTTAGCGACTCATCTGAAGGCTTAATTAAAATAACTTTGTCTGCCTTGATAGACATTATTCGTTCATTTGACATTGTTATATATCCGTCAAAGGGACTCTTTCCTGATAAGTCATGTGTGGCATTGGCAAGGTTATTACGCCTAAGCAAGGAGTCTGCCCAGCTATTTTTTGTTGGTGATATCACTGGAGATTGACCTGCTAAAATCAAAATACGTTGTTGAATATTGTGCGAATCGTTAATTCCACTCGTCTGCTTAGGACAAATATTTTGCAATCTACTGTCTAGTGTTGACGTACTTAAAATGTACTTACGGAGCATTCGATCTGCACTATACAGCGCTTCTAAACTGTTAATCTTTAACGCAAGTGTCTGAACGCCAAGTTTATTTAGTTTAAGCAATACACGGGAATGAAATCCGTCAGCACCAATCACGAAATCTGGTTTTAGTGAAACAATGGATTCGATATTAGGCATATTGCGTCCTGATGAAACTCGTTTGAGGCCGGAGTATCTTGAATCATTATTTGTTAGAGTAGTTCCAGGAACTCCGACCAAGACTTGCTTGTTTAGGTTTGCAACCAAATCAGCAGACAGAGAAGTCAATGCAATAACCCGACGAATATCACTTTTGCTTTGAGTAGCTTGCTTACCAATTACCGATCCTCCTAAAGTAAATAAAAAGGAGGATATCGAAAGCAGACAAACAAAGCGTAACGTCATTAACTTTCTGTCCATTAAACATGACATTAACGGAAACACCCTTCAAGGAAGTGAGATATTTGACAAGGTTCAAATTCATATGATTTTTAGTTCAATTGATTAGCGTCTAGACGCTTGTGTTGCCATTCCGAATGCGCACATGATTTTAACAAGCCTCTGACTTTCGTGAATTTTCAATTTATCCAGTCAATAATTTCAGACTAGCAGCCATAAAGCCTTTGCATTAATATCGACTTAATAGATAGCAGATCGACAATGATTAAATTCAACGACTTCTATATTAAGGCCAAATGTCGTGGTCAGATTTGACGATGTATAAATGTTTTCCAGAGAGCCAAATTTGAACAGGCATCCCTCACGAATTAAAGCGAGCTTGGTAGCGTACTTCGCTATATGATTCAGGTCATGCAGTACAGAAACAATAATTTTACCTTCTTTTGTTAGTTTATTCAGGAGATCAAGAACTTGTCTCTGTGCAACGATATCAAGATGATTTGTTGGCTCGTCCAGAAAAAGGATTGATCCATCATTGGCTAGCGCTAAAGCTAAGAATGCACGTTGCCGCTCTCCACCTGAGAGCGTATCGATCGCTCGAGAACTATATTGATTGAGTCCAACGAAATCGATGGCATACTCAACAGCTTCATGATCTTTGGGTGAGAGAGAAAATTTCCAGGCAGGTATGTGTGGATATCGGCCTAAGCGTACCAATTCAATCACTGTTAGATTGGAAATCAACTCAGATTTTTGGGACATCACAGATAACTTTTTATTTAAATTGGAATGATGACAATATTTTTTTGCGTTTAGAAAAATTTCCCCTGATGTTGGTTGTAACAAACCTGCCATCAAGCGAAGCAGAGTTGATTTACCAGAACCATTACGACCAGCAATGACAAACCAATCACCTGATGTCAATGAGAGAGAGACATTGCTGATCAGTTCAGATTTATCGATCTGATAGCAAACCTTTGCAAGATTGAGATCAACCATTATTATTTCGCACATAGCGAGATCTTTGTAACAGATAAATGAAGAATGGACTTCCTAAAAGAGAGGTAACAATTCCAACTGGCAACTCCCATAAATATGATCTTGCAAGAACATCTGCTATCAGTACAAATAAACCGCCGACTACTCCTGAGATGGGAATTATATGGATATAATTGTTGCCACAAAGTAATCGAACAATATGTGGAACAACTAGGCCCACAAAACCAACGAGACCAGCAATGCATACGGCACACGCTGTCATCATTGTTGCTATTAAGCCAACAAATAGTCGCATTCTAAAGATTGACAATCCCAATGATTTACTCGTGTCATTATCTAAAAATGCCAAATTCAGCTGCTTTCCAAAAAGTAGCGAGATACATCCGCAAGTCAAAATAGGAATCCATGTGTATTTAATATCATCCCAATCCCTTCCTGCCAATGTACCCGAAAGCCAAGTAAGAGAATTTTGAATGCGGATATCATCAAGTGTCAGCAAAAATATTGCCTGTATAGAACTCAATACACTACTGATCGCCACTCCGGAAAGGATAAGTCGCTGCAGAGAAATGTTATTTTTCTCGTATGCTATTATAAAAACAATTGCTGCAGCTATAATTGATCCTAACCATGCACCAAAAGGAATCAACGTGGATATAATATTTAAAGAGAACATGATGACGACGCAAATTCCTGCCCCTGACGAAATCCCCAACAAATATGGACTTGCCAGTGGATTTCGAAGCATGCCCTGAAGAATTGCCCCTGACAGACCCAACGCGAAACCCGTAAGTACGGCGGCGATCGATCGTGGTAAACGAATATCGTGTATAACTAAATGAGCAGTCGAAGTATTTGGATTCCCAAGAATATAGTTAACAACTTCGTCAAAACCGATTTCCGTTTCTCCCATTGAGAGTGACCAAACAAAAATAATCAAGAGAAGTATCGAGACAATTAAATAGATAAATTTCTTCGATCTGTTTCTCAATTTAAAAGTCTTGTCCATTGATTTATATGCAGAATGCTTTTACTTTTTATACCATCAGGCTCATATTTTAGTCGTGCTCAAACAGGTGAATCAACTCATTCGTGTGTCATTGAATACAAAAGGGTACTCTATTTTGCCTAATAAATTGATTTAAATGATACTCATCCATGCGTTGATCTAATCATCCGTGGGTTGATTGCTAGCCAACCTATCATTCAGCGAAATGTCTCGCTGAAGACTATCCATGTGCCGAAATATACATGGCGTTGCTGGGTTTCATGTGCATTACACAACATGACACGAATCAATTGATACATCAATTCAGGATATTCAATTAAGCACATGGTAAAAGCGCTGTTCGCGACAATAATTAAGACTCTTGCACATTCAATTAATGGCAGCTTACAACGTCACGCTCACAACCAATGCAGGTGAGTTCTCTTTTGAATGTGCCGATGACCAGTACATACTTGATGCAGGAGAAGAGGCCGGGATTGATATGCCTTATTCATGTCGTGCTGGAGCATGCTCGACATGTGCTGGGAAACTATTGAGTGGATCGTTGGATCAGTCGGATCAAAGCTTTCTGGATGACGACCAGCTGGAGGCAGGTTTTGCCCTATTGTGTGTTGCCTACCCCACAAGTGATTGCAAAGTACTTGGTGAAGCTGAAGAGATGCTCTATTGATCCATCATTTTGATGGTTGTTGCTTGGTATATACGCTTGAAGGAGTTCTTTTTCCTCATATTCAACTTTTCTGACAACGTCTGCGGTTTCTTGTCTCCTCAGAGTTACTGTGAACTTATTCGCAGCAATGTAATGAGCATTGTTGATGCCTACTTTGATTTGTACCAATTCTCAGAGCGTCAACTGAGCAAAACATGACGGACTGAGATCACGAATGAACGCTACCAAAGACACCTTTTGATCATAAAACTACAAAAGGAACAGCTCCATTCCATAGCCGAATACATAGTCAGAGGGAAGGATTTTGCTTAATCCGTACCACTGATGCGCCAGTGAATGCCATCACAGGTGCAACCCGTGATTCACACAAGCACCAAAAACATGAACATTGAGCCCATCAAAGACAGGCTGAACGTGCTCAACACATTTTAACGATGACGCAGGAAGATGAAATCCTTGCAAAGGCCTCAGATCAAGTCGAGATCCCAAATGGCGGCAATCAACGTACCGATTAGTGTCACAACCCATACTTCCCGAGAAAGCCTGTATGGCGAATCAGGCCGTCTTCGCTTGTTGCCAGCTGTGTAAGCGTAGATAAAACAAGCGTTATAGATACTTAGAAAAAAGAAGAAGTAGAGGATCCGATCTGGCAAAGGATCTACATTATAAAAATTATATTTTAATTGGAACTATACTTTCGTCTGAAGCGTTTTATACAGTTATCTCCTCAGCTCAGCCGTCACACCCCCGTGGCCGCTGCACGTCAAGTTGAAGATCCAGCCAATACACGTCTCGCAAGCGGAATCCCGCCAAAGCCTGTAGCAACAACCACAAAAGGATAGAAACAAGCACAGCAATCATCACGAACAACTCTCACAAGCCCGAGCGCTTTACGCAATTTTGCCGGAATTCTTAGCACGAAATGTTTTACGTCGGTTTTCTTGCACATTCCAGTGGATCAGCCATGCAGATGTTTTCGAGCGAGATGCTGGGAGAGGCGATCGCGATTTTCTTAGCCATTGCATCAAAAACACCTGCACAACGAATGACGCCCATCTCAGACTGATCACATGGACATCAAAACGTTTTCCTGAAACGAACTGCTTTGACCGAAAGCTGGTCATTTGTGGATTCTTTCTGCAGGAAGAAAACCATGACTGACGCCCTACGGCGTTTCAGTCCTTCGATGACAAGGAAAGGATTCTGCATGGCCTGACTTGACCTCCTGACCGGTTTTGGAAGGAATCCGATGGGATTGCCTGATTCGGATCGTGGTTGCTCATAATCCAACTGGAGAGTCTTCGTGAAGGTGGACTTCCCATCAGGGCTCAGTGAGGTCGTCGGTGCTGGACACACCGACGGCTGAGAGCCCTCATGCAAGAGCCCTTACGAACAGGAATCAGTAAGCATGAACGTCGGTCTCACGTCGTTGACTGTGATCTGCTCCTCGTCTTGGCATGAGTGCTTGGAGGACAGCTGCAACAGATCAAACCAAACGGTGGCATTGGCTTCAGTGCTTTCGCGACGACCTTAAAAAGCAGGACCCTGGACAGGATGTGAAAATCAAGACTTTGCTTGAAAGAAACCCTTAACGAGCGTCAGCAGAAACAGCGTTTTGACACAGGCACACTCAAGAGAACAGCATGCGCCTCATGGAGGCACGTCTCACCATCAACAACTGGGTGATCAAAGCAAGTCAGCCCGGCTGCGTTCATTGCAGACTCCCAATAGTGCCACTGATCCCGATGTCAGCGCACAGGCCACAAAGCCCGGGGATGTAACGCCTGATCTGCAGGAAAGCTGAAGCACTGATCAGCATCATCGATCCATAGGCACTGTGGAGTTGTGGGTCTGGCAGCAAAAGCGGCCGCCACTGGGGATCGAGGCCTTTCGATGGACTCTCCCCACAACTGAGGGGGATTGAGGGCCATCTGGACTCTCCCCCGCAGCATTCACATCGCCTCGGCGATCGTCAGCCTGAAGTCAAAGCTGGAGATGTCGCGGTGGTCTCTGCCTGAGTCGCGCGTCCCAGAACTTCATACCTGTGGATTCTCAGACATCACCAGGGCCATAGTCCTTGTCATGCCAAGCAAGCACCACACCAACCATCACCAAGCGGAGACCATCGGCGGCGAAGGATGGCTGGTGAACGATTGGCAGCAGCTGGTTTGTCAGTTCAAACCCGATGCCCCGACTGCTCACTCCCAGTGGGTGGCGGTTCGCACCTTTCATTGGCGCCCGCCTGACTACCCGATCCCCCAGGCGCGCCGGCGGATGCTCAGGCACAACGCCATCGAAGCTTGGGAAACGATGCTCAAGACGGGCTGGAGACGGTGCCCTCCGCCTGTCAGATGAACTGACGTGTTCGTGAATGCATGGAAAACTAAGGCAAAGCCTTAAAAACAAATGGCCATTTTTGATCAGACAACGCCTTTCCTGTTGTTGGCACGAATCCATGTCAAGCCAGGTTTGGTTGACCGGTATCTGGAGCTTGCCCGCATCACCGATTCAGCTGTCCAGGCGTCTGAACCAGGGATGATTCACCACACCTTTGATCAGGATCCAGAGGATCCTCAGGCATTCGTGTGGTCAGAGGTTTATGCGAACGACGAAGCATTTCGTGCCCATGTCTCGAACCCTCCCGTCCAGGAGTACTTGCAACAGCATGCCGAACTTGGGGATGGTTTCAGCATTGAGGTCTACGGAACTGTCGGCGATGAGTGCCGGAAGCTGATGGAATCATTCGGACTTCCTCTCAAAATCTTTAGGACAAAGCTCGGTTACAGCAGGGTCAAGTGACCTGAAAAGCGCCCCGTCACCATGGCGTTGACATCGGACTGGCTTCTCGAGGCTGGTGAGGAGCCAGTCGTGTGCCGATGACCGATGGGCCGAACACCATCGGATGAAAGGGTCGATGCTTCCCTTCCATCACAATCATCGCGAGGCCATTGGATGATGTGTCGTACCGATGAACCCGTGATGGGATTCAAATGGGCGGAAGCGTTGTGATGACTGGCCAGTTGATGGGCAGCACTTCGGCTGTTCAAACAGTTAAGCTCGTCAGAACTGCAAGCAAATCATGATTCCAGAGCCTTACGAACCTTTTGACATCGGTAACGGCCCAGACAAGATTTTCTTGCTTGGGACCTCTTGGATTGTCATTTTCCTGTTTCTGGCTTAAAGCGAACACAACCAATCTCTTGCTACGAGGTAACAAGAGGCCCGAAGTTGTAGATGCGCCAAAATTGACAATAGCTATGTTTACACCAGCATTATTTCCACTATCAATCTATTCTGGGTGTCATTTTTGAGATGTTGGTCATATCGATCATCACCTATTCGAACAGTGCTTATTGATTTTCGAGCCAGCGCGCCGGTCGGCTGATCCTTACCGCTCTCGAGCTGAACAAGTTCAATCTGTGATTTAGATCCACACGCCAAGTGGAATCCACTAACTACTCAGGCGTCTGCAGCGCCGATTGAAGGTTGGCGCCGGTTGGTCTGTAGGTCTGACCAGCGTCTGCCTTGGTGAGCGCTTTCACGAGAGCCGACTCAGCAACTTTGTACTGCCCATCCTTGTTGGTACCGAGATCCTCCGAGGTGAGTCCCTTGATCTCCTTTTCGGTGAGGTCAGCTTCCAAGTCGGGTTTGATGCCGTTCTGATGGATGTCCGTGCCGCGAGGGGTCAGATATTTGGCGATGGTCACCGTCATTCCGGAACCATCGGCCAATCCACGAACGGCCTGCACAAGCCCCTTTCCGAAGGTCTTCATGCCGACGAGTTCGGCACGGCCGTTCTCCTGCAGTGCCCCGGAGAGGATCTCGCTGGCACTGGCTGAACCCTCGTTGATCAGCACCACCACAGGCTTATCAGTGAGAGCGCTGCCGGTGGCACGACGCACATCACGGATGCCCTCGCGGGTTCGTGTGCTCACGATCGTTCCTTCGTTGAGCCACTGGCGTGCGATGTCGACACTGGCTTCGAGCAGTCCCCCGGGATTGCTGCGCAGGTCCAGCACGTAGCCATCCGCCTCCTGCTCCTCGAGTTCGCGGATCGCCTCACGCATCTCGCGGGATGCATTGGCATTGAACGTCTTGAGGCGGATGTATCCGACCTTGCTTCCGTCCTGGGCGGTATTGAGGCTGGACTTCACCGCATTGAGTTCGATGCGGGCCCGGGTCAAAGAAACATTCAGAACCTTGCCGTCACGGCGCAGGCCAAGGACCACCTCAGAGCCCTCGGGGCCGCGGATCAACTTGACGGCGTCCGACGTGCTCATGCCCTCGGTGGAGGCACCATCGATGCTGACGATCACATCCTTGGACTGAACGCCTGCCCTTGAAGCCGGTGTTCCATCGATCGGCGAGATCACCACCAGTTCCTTGGTCTCCTTGTCGAGTCCAAGCTGAATGCCGACACCCATCAGCTCCCCGGTGGTGTCGATCTGCATCTCCTTGAACTCCTTCGGGTCCAGGAAGCGCGTGTAAGGGTCGTTCAGGCTCGAGAGCATGCCACGAATCGCCTCATAGGAGGCATCGCTGTCGGCGTACGACTTCTTCAGCAGATCGCTGCGCAGCTGACGCCAGCGCGATTCCGTGTAGGCGCCACTGGAGTCCAGGTAATCGCGGTAGACGATCTGCCAGACCTGATCGATCACCTCTTTCGGGCTGTCGGTGATCGAACCACCGACGGAACTGGGAAGACTCAACCCCGGCCTGGACACCGCAACAGAAGCGGCAATTCCACCCAAGCCCAGGATCAGCAGGGAGCCCGACCGCACCAGCTTCCGCAGGGGTGAAACGCTGGGCATGAGGCGTCAAAAACGATGATTCAGCCTAACGACATCAGGCTGGTTCAACCCAGCGGCCGTCCTCCTTGATCAACTGGATCAAAGCGTTGACGCCGTCGTCCTCCGGGACCTTGCGGATTTCCTCGCGACCGCGGTAGAGGGCAATGGTTCCAGGCCCTTTCCCGACGTAACCGTAATCAGCGTCGGCCATCTCGCCAGGACCGTTGACGATGCACCCCATCACGGCGATGTCGAGGCCGGTGAGGTGGGATGTGGCATCCCGCACTTTGTGCAAAACCTCCTCAAGGTTGAACAGTGTGCGACCGCAGCTTGGGCAAGA
>MDSZ01175809.1_pt1 | contig 10625 bp, 11 predicted proteins | sample 811201 | NCBI WGS metagenome assembly MDSZ01 (sample SAMN05326647, study PRJNA326480) | marine metagenome | isolation source: seawater | place: Indian Ocean: North | collected 2010
AAGAGAAATGCTTCTTAAAGGAATTCGTTATGGTACAAAAAATAGTTTAGCTTATATTTTACCAAAAGATAGAATAATAAATATTGATGAGAAAATTGATTTTGAATTTGCTAAGTTCCTAATAGAAAGTAAAAAACGATGAATAAGTCAATATTAGTTACGCCTCAGGCATTTCTGTATTATAAAGAATTTATTCAAAGGAAATTTAAAAAACATAATTTTAAATTTGTTAAGGGCCCAATTAACGATAGTCAAAAATTAATAGATTACTTTAAAAATGTAGATGCATGTATTCTTGGTTCAGAAAAAATTGATTATAAAATTTTAAAAGATCAAAAAAAAATCAAAACTATTTGTAGATTTGGTACAAATATAGAAAATATAGACATTAGATTATGTCAAAAAAAAAAAAATTAAGGTTTATTACTTAAAAAAAAATATTAATGCTAAAGCTGTAGCGAGACATTCTCTAGCCCTACTTTTGAGCATAACTAATAATTTAAAATATTATAGTGAAATTTCAAAAAAGAATATTTGGAAAAGAAAAAAAAATCTTTCACCATTTAATATTAGGGTAGGTATTGTTGGGATGGGTAACATTGGTAAGATATTTTTCAATTATCTAAAAAAATTAGAATTTTCAGTAAATTATTTTTCAAGATCTTCAAAAAAAAATTTAAAAGCTAAATATTTTAACTCTTTGGAAAAATTAATAAAAAATTCTGATATTATTAGTATACATTTGCCGTCTAGCGAAAAAACAAAGAAACTCTTTTCAAAAAAAATTATGAAACTTTTGAAAGGAAAAGTTTTAATTAATACATCTAGAGGCGATTTATTAAACGAAAAGTATTTATATTCTCTTTTAAAGAATAACTATATCAATTATGCAGCACTAGATGTTTTTGAGAATGAACCAACAATTAAATATTCAAAAAAAATAAGAAATTTAAAAAATGTCTTATCAACTTGTCATGCAAGTTTTTATGATGAACAAACAATAAAAAAAATGATCTTTAGTTCTTTAGAAGCATTAAATTTGAAAAATTGATATGAAAAAGAGATTATTAGTCATGACACCGATTAGTCATATTGCAGGACTTGAAAGACTATTAAAAAAATATTTTAAGTTGGATAAAATTGAAAATCCTAGTAATAAACAAATATTCAAAATAATACAAAATTATGAGATTATTTTTACAAATCCCAACATGAGTAAAGTTTTTTTGTCTCAAGAATTACTTCAAAAAGCAAAAAAACTCGAAACAATTTGTACTGCATCAACCGGAACTAATCACATTGATTTAAGTTATGCCTATAAGAAAAAAATCAAGATACTAAGTTTAAGAAATAAAAAAAAAATAATTAACAAAATATCATCAACAGCTGAACATGCTCTAGCTTTAATGATGTCGAAAATAAGAAATGTTTATGAAGCGTCCGTCTCTGTAAAAAAAGAGAATTGGGATTATAGACCTTTCATAGGCAGACAAATGAACAATTTAAATATTGGTATAATTGGATATGGTAGGTTAGGAAAAATGATGGTAAAATTCCTATTACCATTGGTGGGAAAAATTTTCATTTATGAAAAAAATTTTAAAATAAAAAATTTAGGAAAAAAAATCTCACAAGTTTCATTAAAAAAACTTATTTCTAATTCAGATATTATTTCATTACATATTCATGCAGATGAAAAAAACTTAAATTTTATTAACAGAAATATATTAAATTTAATGAATAAAAATGTACTAATTGTAAATACTTCAAGAGGAGAAATAATAAATGAGATAGATTTAGTCAACTTTTTAAAAAAAAATAAAGATGCAACATATGCAACAGATGTATTGAAGGGTGAAATAAAAAATAAATTCGAAAGTAAAATTTTTAAATATTCAAAAGTATCCAATCAAGTTTTAATTACACCTCATATTGGTGGTATGACTTCAGATGCTCAAAAATTAGCTTATATGGGTATAGCTAAAGAACTAATTTCAAGTCTCAATTAGGATTATTTTATAAATTATAAATTTTATCACAAATTTTTAAATCTTCATTATTGTGAGATATTAAAATTATAGTCTTATTATTTTTATATTTATTTAATTCCTTGAAGAATATGATTTTTGATTCTGAATCAAGGTTTTCTGTAGGTTCGTCAAGAATAATTAATTTTTTCTCAGTTGTTATTTGATAAAAACATCTCGAGATCTGAATTTTTTTTTGTTGGCCACCTGAAATTTTAAAATTATTACCACCTATTTGAGTATTCAGGCCTTCTGGAAACTCTTTCTCAGCATTTATAAAATTTGAGATTTTTAAACAATTTTTTAATCTATCACCATCAATGTCTTTTTGATCTTCACCCAAAACAATATTTGATAAGATATTCTCCTCAAATAGATAATTTTTTTGAGATAAATAAATTATTTTATTTTGCCAATCTTCTAAATTTTTGTTTATATTTTCACCATCTACTAAAACTTCACCTGAGTTTTGTTTTATCATACCTGTAAGAATGTCTAAGAGTGTAGATTTACCTGAACCATTTTTCCCGCATATACCTACAAATTGTCCTTTTAGTATTTCTATGTTTATATTTTTTAATAATGGAGATCTGTCTTTATATGAGAAACAGATATTATTAATTTTGATATTTTTGTGTAAATTATATCTTGTATCTTTTTTACTTATATTATTATTATACTGATTAATTTCCTCTAACTTACTATCAATTAACTCTACAGATTTTTTTCTAAATACTATCTTTTGGTAGTTCGTTAAAATTTTTGTTATTGAAGGAAAACATCTTAACAAAGCGGCAAAAAAAATACCAACTGTAGCAACTATCTCATCATTTGGTAAATTTAAGTAATTTTTACTATATATTAAAGACCCGAGTATTATAAAGATTAAAAAAAATTCGATTGAAGGTCTTATTATTCCATTAAAAAGCGTATCCTGAATAGCAATTTTTTTTAAATTATAAATAATTTTAATTATATTATTTATAAAAAAATTTTCTTTTTTAAGAAATTTTATTTCTCTAAAAATACTCAAGGCGGCATAGATTTTTTGGTAAAATAAATTTTCACTTGTTACTCTCTCAGCTCCTAAATCTTTGATTTTTTTATCAAAAATAAGATAGTAGGCTAAAAAGAAAGTAAAAAATATTAAAATAGAAATTAAAGTTATTTTAGGAAAATTAATTAATAAAAAAGCAAATATAAAAACCAGTAATAAAAACTCGATAATAATGCTTAAAAAATTATTAATTGCATATAAAGCGGCATTAGACTCATTTGTAATCATTCTAATTTGAACAGCAATACTATCCTCATTATGTGCAATTAAACTACGTTTAAAATAGTTTCTAATTACTTTTTTTTGAATGAAAATTTTTAAATCTTCAATAATTAATTGATTAAAGTAGATTATAATTATTGAAATAATAAATTTAAAAAAATATATGAAAAGTATAACAAATATAAGTATTACTAAATAATTTTTTTCAAAAAATGATATATTTAGAAAATTAATATAATTTTTAATAATTGGATTTATTTCATTATTTAATAAAATATCAAAAACAGGAATTAGTAAGCTAATTCCAATAATTTCAATAAAAGAATTTATTAAACCTAAACAAAAAAAAATAAAAAATTTTTTTTTACTAAATTTATTTAAAAAGTTAATAAATAATTTCATCTTAAAATTGAAACAAGTAACTCAAGTAAAAAAAATTCTTATTTTTCAAAAGATTTTAAATTTGCTTTTATTTTTTGATTAAGTGATTTTACACTTAAAAAATTACCTCTATTATAACTGTTGTAAGATAAATTTTTATATAATATTTTATTTTTAATTTTTTTTAGTGGTAATATTTTGTAAAATCCATTCTTTTCTTCAGTATAATTAAATTCAAAAGGATTTATCATTTCTTCATGAATTTTTTCACCATTCCTAATTCCAATTATTTTAATTTTTTTTTTGGGATTGATTGATTTTGCTAAATCTGTGATTTTGTAGGAATTTAATTTTGGTATAAAAATTTCAGATCCTTTCATTTCTAAAATTCTATTAAAAACAAACTTTACAGCCTCATCAATGGTAATTGTGAATCTCGTCATGCTCTTATGTGTAATTGTAAAATAATCAGCTTCTTTATTTTGCTTAAGAAAAATAGGAACTACTGAACCTCTACTTCCTAGTACGTTTCCATATCTAGCAATACTAAATAATGTTTTTGATGGTCCTTTAAAAATATTTGCAGACATAAACAACTTTTCTGCAGTAAGTTTAGTTGCTCCATATAAGTTGATTGGAGAAACAGCCTTATCTGTACTTATTAGAATTGCTTTTTTTATATTTTTTTTAATAGCAACCTCAATTACATTTTGAGTACCCATAATATTAGTCAATACTGTTTCAAATGGATTATATTCTGTTGCTGGTATTTGTTTAAGTGCTGCCGAATGTACTATTACATCAATATCCTCTGTAATTGCCCAATTTAGTCTATTCTTGTCTCTAATATCTCCTATGAAAAACCTAAATATTTTTTTTTTATTGTTGGGAATAGAATCTTGAAGTTTTAACTGTTTATCTTCATCTCTACTAAATACCACAATTTTTTTAGCTAAATTTTTTTTATACAGAAAAGTTATTAAATTTTTACCAAATGAACCGGTACCACCAGTTATAAAATATGATTTTTTCACAATATTACTTTATTATTTCATTAAATAATCTTTACAAGATCAAAATAACCTAATAACAAAAATTATTATAATATAATATAACTTAACAAAATTCTAAAAAAATGATTAATTATGGAAAACATTTTATCGATAAAAATGATATAAATGCAGTAGTTAGCGTTCTAAAAAATAAAGCTCTTACTCAAGGTCAAGAATTAAATTTATTTGAAAAAAAATTGGGACAATATTTTGGGTCAAAATATGTAATTGCTGTATCAAACGGAACTTCAGCGCTAAATTTGATTGCGAAATATTTAAAGTGGAAAAAAAATGATATAGTTTTTTGCAGCCCGATAACATTTTCAGCTGGAAGTAATTGTATAATTAATCAAGGTGCAACTCCTTTTTTTATTGATATAGATTTACAAACTTTCAATATTGATTTTAAGTTGATCGAAAAATTATTAAAAAATAAAAATATTAGAAAAAAAGCCAAAGCAATTATTGCAACTGATTTTGCAGGAAATCCTTGCGACTGGGATTCTGCAAAAAGAATTGCAAAAAAATATAATTTAAAACTTATAAATGATAATTGTCATGCATTAGGTAGCTCTTATAAAATGAAAAAAAATTATGCACTAAAGTTTGCTGATTTTGTAGTTCATAGTTACCATGCTGTAAAAAATTTTACAACTGGTGAGGGTGGGGCTATCTTTGTTAATTCCAAAGAAGATTATAAACAGATTAAATTAATGAGATCCCATGGAATTATAAAAGATATAAATAAAAAAAAAACCATGGGACTCAGAAATGGAGTTATTAGGTTTTAACTACAGAATGACAGACATTCAAGCAGCATTGGGAACAAGTCAGTTAAAAAAATTAAATCTATTTGTTAATAAAAGACAAAAAATTGCAGAATATTATGACCGACATTTTAAAGGTATAATTGAGATTCGAAGACAAACCGTTGATAAAGATAATAAAAGTTCATACCACCTCTATCCAGTTTTAATTGATTTTAAAAAAATTAATCAAACAAAAGAGAAATTATTTTCGTTTTTTAAAAAAAAAAAAATTAATTTGCAGGTTCATTATAAACCAACTTATAAATTCAATTATTATAGAAAAGTAAAATTTTTAAAATGTAAATCAATGAAAAATTCTGAAATATTTTATAAACAAGAAGTTTCTCTTCCTATTTATGTTGGATTACCGAAACAAACGCAAAAAAGAATTATTAACTTTATCAAGAGTTTTGTACTTAAATAAAATTTATTTCTGAACTAATTTATGTTTTTTAAGAATATTATAAATATTTATTGTTTTTTTAAGATTAAGTTTTATTAATTTTGATATCTCTTCAATAGAGTTTGATTTATCGGAATATTGTAAAAAATTTAATATGTTTCTACTTTCACTAGAATTTTTATTAAACTTGGAAATTTTTGATAAAGTTGGATAAAGTTTTCTTTTACTTAATTGTGGTTCACAAATGATGTTTGTGACAGGTATTTCAATTTTGGATAAATTTTTTATTGTCTCTTTTATTAAATTAAAACTTTCTGAAATTCCTTTTTTTGTCACAAAAGAAAAATCATCTAGTGATGAATGATATTGTTTAAAATTTCCAAATTTTGATTTGCAAATAGTAGTAATTCCAAGGTCTATAAATGGAGAATTAAACTGTCGCTCATCTGATCCTCTTTCTAAAAAAGTATATTTTTTAAACTTTATATTAAATTTTTTAAACGTTTTTAGTAAAGCTTTATCAGAGTGTGAGTTTTTATACTTTGATAAAATACAAGAAAATTTATTTTCATCCCCCACACAAGAAATATTGTAACCACCAATTATATGAGATTTCAATTTGTCGAAGTGTTTGTGGATATATACAATTGAGCCAATTGTTTCAGGTATAAAAATAAATCTAAGAGTTTTATTAATTTTTTTTTTTAAAAAATAGGTTATTAGGGACATAGCTACTATGGGACCTGATAATTCATTGTTAGCCATAGAAGGATGACAGATATATGTTGATATCAATATTTCTTGTTTTGATGAACCTTTAATAACTAATTCTCCATATTCTAAAAAACCATTATTGTTGAATTTGGAGTCTATTAAAATATTAAATTTATCAGAATTTTTGTATTTTTTTGTTAAATTTAAAAATTCATTATGTGACATACAGAAGCCCCAAGATTTTTTATAATAAGAGGTCACATAAGGAATAGCATTAGGTATTCTTTTGTTTGTATGAATATATTTTAATAAATTTTTTTTTGTTAATGTTTTTTTTGTAGGAGCGGAATAACCAACTAAATGTAAATTATTATCACTAAAATTAATTATTTTTTTTTTATTTAAGTCTTCAATATATGCTTTTTTTATGTTCCATTCAGCAGGGACAGTCCAATCAAATATTTTTGTTTTGGATTTAATTTTATATATTTTTAATTTAGGTATTTTTTTTTTTATTAGTCTTAATGTTTTTTGTGTTCCTTTCCCAGTTAAACTTCTATTCAATTTAAATAACTTATTTTTTGCAAAATTATAAAAAATATCGGACGTCTGTTTTGATTTTTTCATTGATTTAAAGATTTAAATATTTTTTCTGAAAATAACCAATCTTCTATGTCGTTAATGTCAACGGTACTAAATTTTGGGACAATTACACATTTAAAATTTTTATTTTTATTTTTCCAAGCATCAATTGACCCAGTATAAAATTGACCACAATCATAATAGCTTTTTTTAAAATCTTGGGATCTTTTTTTAACATTTTTTTTATTAAGAAAAATGAACGAATTTTTTTTTTCAATTATACATCTTTCGATTGGTGTTGGAAATTCTTGTATAATAAATGAAAAATCATTTTTCTTTTGAAGTTTTTTAAATGCTTCAATAAAAAGTTTTTTTTTAAGAAAGGGATTACATGGATACACACATGTTATATTTTTAATATTTCTATTTTCTCTATTTAAAATTTTTATTCCATGATTTATTACATCATATGTTGAGGTTGTGTCATAAGATAAAGATTTAGGTCTTTTAATAATGAAGTCAAAACCTAAATATTTTGTTGCTTTTATAATTTTGTCACTTTCTGTGTCTAAGACAATTTTATCAAAAATTTTATATGATTTAAGTTTTTTAAAAGTAATTTCAATTATAGGAGTGCCCAAAAATTTTTTAATATTTTTATTTTTAATTCTTTTACTTTTTTCTCTAGCAGGTATAATTGCAATTCTCATCTAAATTAATTACTTTTTGAAATATTATTTTTTTGTTAATTGTTTTACTAAATTACTTATTTGATTATCTCTCTTAAAAATCTCTTTAACTATTTTTCTTGATTTTTCTGGATCAAGACTAAAAGAAAGTCTTAATAAATCCATCCAATTTTTATTATTTGATTGTCTTATCTTTTGTATCTTACTTATAATATCTAAATATTTTTTTTTTTTATTATTCATTTCAAAATTAACCTATATTATCTAAATAACATAATGTAATTAAATTTCTTTAAATGAAAATAAATATATTCAATCAAAATAAACCCATTCTTATAGCTGAAATATCATGCAATCATTGTGGTAAAAAGGAGAGACTTTTAAATCATATTATCAAAGCTAAGAAAGCTGGTGCAGATCTTGTAAAGATACAAACATATGAGCCTCAGGACCTAACAATTAAATCAAATAAAAAAAAATTTAAAATAAGTAGTGGACTGTGGAATGGTTATCAATTGTGGGATATTTATTCAAAAGCTCAGACACCATTCAAATGGCACGATGATATTTTTAAGCTATCAAAAAAAATTAAGATACCAGTATTTAGCACTCCCTTTAGTGTTAGGGCAGTAAAATTTTTAGACAAATATAATGTACCACTTTATAAAATTTCATCGTTTGAAATCACTGATCATAAATTAATTAATGAAATTGCAAAAAGAAAAAAACCAATTATTTTATCTACAGGGATGTCCACAATTTCTGAAATAAATAAAGCTATCTCGATAATTAAGAAATATCATAATAAAATAATAATACTTTATTGTGTTTCAGGTTATCCAACAAATATTAAAGATGCAAATATAAGAACAATTAATTTATTTCAAAAAATTTTTAAAGATTATAAAATCGGGTTATCTGATCACACAGATGGGATTAATTCAAGTTTAGCAGCTATAGCAAATGGTGCAAAATTTGTTGAAAAACATTTCATAATTTCAAATAAAATTAAATCTTTAGATAGTCAATTTTCAATTAATGTCTCTCAATTTTCTGAATTAAGGAAAAGAGGTGACGAGATATCATTAGCACTTGGCACCAAAGATATAAGGTTAAAACCACCTGAAAAAAAATCTATTAAATTTAGAAGATCAATTTTCGCACAAAAAGATATTAAAAAAGGTGAATATTTTTCTGAAAAAAATCTAAAAAATTTACGACCTGTAATTGGAATAACAGCCGATAATTATTATAAAATTATAGGAAAGAAGAGTAAAGTAAATATAAAAAAAAATGATCCTATAAAAAAATTTTTTTATTAATAATCTAATTGACTACCTATAAAGTGTCTGATGAAAAAAACGTATATATTTTTTCAAACGATATTATATTTAATAAAAAATAATTTAAATCTAGGCACTTTTATGATAAAATGGATAAGCTTTTCAGTTGATGTAAATCTTGATTTACTGCAAGCTATAAATGTAATAACAAAAGATTCTTTAAGAAAAAGATATTAACATTAATAAATAAATGAAAAAACATATTAAATATTATGATCAAAATATAGATCGCAAATCAGAAATAGTTCAAAAAAGTTTACAATTTTTTAAAGATACAAATATTCCATTACCATCAATTGTTGAAATAAGCGATTCTGGAACTTGTAATCGATCGTGCGTTTTTTGCCCTAGAAGTGACCCTGAATGGATCGAAAAATTTGATAATAAAGAATTTATAAAAAAAGAATTACATGAAAAAATATGCAAAGAATTATCAGAATATAATTATAGTGGTATAGTAGTTTACTCTGGATTTAATGAACCCTTATTAAATAAGGCATGCTTTGATAACATTGCTAGAACAAGAAAATACTTACCAAACGCTAAAATTGAATTAATCACTAATGGTGATGTATTAAATTTAACAAGGCTAAAAAAATTATTTACTTCAGGTCTTTCAACAATCTTGATTAGTGTTTACGATGGACCTGAGGACATGATAAAATTTAAAAAATTATGTGAACTAGCTAAGTTAGATAAAAACCAGTTTGTTATAAGGAATAGATATCTGCCACCCGAAGATGATTATGGAATAACAATGAGCAATAGAGGTGGACAAATGAAAAATGCAGGTCATTCCATAAGCTCTTTAAAAAAATCAATTAAAGAACCATGCTACTACCCTTCTTATACCCTGTTTATTGATTATAATGGAGATGTATTAATGTGTTCTCATGACTGGGGAAAAAAGAATATTTTAGGTAATTTAAACAAAAATACAATTTTAGATATTTGGATGTCTGAAAATGCTAAAAAATCAAGATTTAATCTAGCTAAATCAGATCGAGGTTTTAGTCCTTGTGATGAATGTGATGTAAAGGGTAATTTAATTGGAAAGTCACATGTTGAAGCATGGCAAAATCTAAAATAGCTTGAATGAAAAAAATTTTTATTTTAGGTGCAAGTTCTGATATAGGAATAAATGTTACAGAACTTTTTTTAAAAAGTGGGTGGCATGTTACTGCACATTATAACAAGTCTAATAAAAAATTAATTTATTTAAAATCAAAATATAAGGAAATAAATATTATAAAATTTGATTTAAAAAATATATTTAAGTTTGAAAAATATTTAAAAAAAAACGAAAAATTATTTAATTCTTATGATGCTTTTGTAAGTTTAACAGG
>MDSZ01194224.1_pt1 | contig 10625 bp, 7 predicted proteins | sample 811201 | NCBI WGS metagenome assembly MDSZ01 (sample SAMN05326647, study PRJNA326480) | marine metagenome | isolation source: seawater | place: Indian Ocean: North | collected 2010
AGAACCATCATATATCATTTTCTGTTGATTAATAAATCGTTTCGTATATTCAACATAATATACATCTTTTTGATGGATCTTCTTAAATATATCTACTAAGAAGTCTATATTACCTATGGTAGCCGATAAAGCTAAGAATGGACAATGAATTAGTTTAATAATATTTTCATATATATGTCCATCATCTTTTTTATTTAGATTATGTATTTCATCAAATACAGCATAGTCATAATCTAGACCTAACTTATATAAATTATCTTCTATAACAGAAGGTACACCTACAAATATATTTGTCTTATCATCATAACTTAAGTCACATAATGTATCAACTAAATAGTGAACTTTGTATCCCATCATAGTAAAATGTGCTCCCACTTGATAGGCAATAGGATTTGCCGGACATACATATAATAATTTCTTATGTAAGACACCAGCAGAAAGACCCACAAAACTTTTACCTGATGAAGTAGGTGCTTTAACTACTACTGATTCTCTTTTCTTGATATGATTTACAACTTGTATTTGCCAATCATCTAATTTTTTAACTTTCGGTTCATGTATATTTAGAGGAGGTAGTAAATATGATAAGTTTTTCATCATATATAATTTATATTCAGTATCATCTAATCTACTACCTATTTCCTCTAAAATATCTTTTTGATTTTTAGTTGTATCTTTATCAATCAATTGAAAATATAAATTCATAACATGAGGAAAATATGTTTTTTTAAATGACCATAGATGCTCTAACATTCTAAATTTTAATTGTAATAAACCTTCTTCTGTCTTCATCTGTTTAAAAGATATATATGGATTTTCATAATTTATGTTTTTTAATAGATAGTCTAATTTAGATAAGTCTTCTTTTAATTGTTTTTCTAGACGAAGTTTTGTTTGTTGTTCAATAATGATATCTTTTTTCTTTTTTACTACTTTTTTCCCTTTTTTATGATATTTAGGTTTATCAGGTTCTTTTATAGAATCTTCTACCATGTGCTTGACATTATTTAAGTTTTTAGTTAAATCACGGATAAATACAGCAAATTGATTTTTATCAGTTTGTTGCCAATGAAGAAAAGACATATTATATACTACTAATAATAGGTAATATACTTTTAAATCAAATTAGAAATATTTTAAGAAAGCAATTCCTAAAACACCTAATATAGTTGCTCTGTTAAATTCTTCTGGTGAAGAATCTGAAACTAATGTAGAAAATGGATTGCTGAAACTTACCATAGGATGTTCTACCTGAAACATCTTATCATATGCTGTTCTTAATACATGAGTTGCATGACTAACTTCACCTCTACAATATTGTTTTTCATACATATCGGATATTTCTATAATACGATCTAGTACTCGGGGAACATAATTACCTAACCGTATAATTAATTGTTCTAATTGTCTTCTATCACTTTCATTCATTACAGTAAAATTTGGATCATATCCGATGATATAAAATAATATTTCAGCTATCTTAACCATATGTTGGGTAACACCAACTTTACAAATTGTATCATCTAAATATAAATACTTACCCATACAGTCCATAATGCGTTTATCATTTGAATGATCCAAAAACATTTGTAACTTTCGTCTAATAAAAGCATAGTTCTCATCTGAATAGCTTCTCCAATTAGATTGTTTGAGTTGATTAATTTGTATTTCATCATAGTCACTATTATCTGTAAAGATATCATTTAAACAACTTTCAAATTCAGAATTAGGAGGTCCTAATTCTCTATTAAATACAGAGAAATCAAACTCTTTTAATGGTTGATTTAAATCTCGTAGTTGTTCATGGTGGATTGACCAGGGTTCATATTGATCAGTTATAATATCTGTTATAAATCTATTACTACATGCTGGTGTTGAGTAATTAGGTTGAGGAGTTGACAGAGATAATCTTCTACCTAGTGCTGAACCATCACCTGCTTGAATTGCTGGGCAAGGAGGTTTAGGATTTGTATAATTTAGAATTTCTTGTTTCATCTGTTCTACACTTCCCGGATAGTTGATTCTATCTCTTCTCTTAGATAATTCATCGTTAGTTAACTTTTCAGTCCACCATTTGACCGCTATTTCTATATGTCCAGGATCATCAACACCTCTTTCTAATACGGTTTTTACTTTATTCCAGGTCTGGAATTCTCCTGTCATTGTGGCATCTACATTACCCATTATATCATTACTCTGTTGTTTAGGAAACCATACGGTAGGTTGTGGATTACACATTTCTTGTAAATCAGTATATGCTGGATAAGGATTTGGTAAACCAGTATATGCAGTATCTGTAGAATCGGGAAATGGTGTAGGACATATATGACATCCCCAAGCTTCACTATCATCATTTGGATTATTTTGTCTCCATCCATTTGTATGAACATAATATCCTTGACCGCATACATTATAGTTTTGTTTTATATATTTTGTTGCAGGAGTAGGAATATTAGATTCTGACTGATACTGATCTAGTCTTTTATAAGTATCCATATTAATTTACCTTATATTTTAATTTTTGTAATTTATTAACAACAGAATCTACAGTTCTAGAATGATTCACTATATCCATATACTCTTTAAATTTATGTTGATTATAGGTAAAATCTAAAATAGAATTCATACGTATTTTTCCAAGTTTTCTAAAATCATAATTTTTAAGTAATTGTTTATAATCTACTTTTTGTTTTAATCCCTGAATTGATCCACATGTTGTTCTAAAGTTTTCTATATTTTTATCAGGTATATGTAATGCTAAATTTTTCGCAAAGTCTGTTTTCCATGGAGCTATTTGATACCAGATATGTTTATTAGAACAATTACTAAGACAATCTGTTATACTTTGATCTCCTGTTAATAAAATATCTTCAACACTATATTTCATTAAAGAGATAAATTCAGGTCTAGGTTTAGGCAAGATATCTCCTCTAATAATTAAAGAATTACCATCACCTTCAAAAAATGAATCTTCACTTTCACTTGAATGTATCCACACATTCGGATAATAATCATAGATAACTTTTTTAAGACGATGTTTTAATTGTGGCGATTCATCCAAAGCATCTATTATCCATTGTTGAACTATAACTTGAAACAATGTATGTTTTTTATGATATTTTTTAGCAATCATTTCCATAAAGCCCATAAAACATGTCTTACTATGAACACCCCATTCGGGAGAAGGTTGAATATAAATTAAGGCATAGGGTCTCTTAATTAGATTATGTTTTTTGATAGTTTGATCTGTTAAAAATAAACCTAATTGACCTTTACCAACTCCTATCGGGAATGTATAAGGTGGAACATAACCATTATATTCACTCATTGTAAATGTATTAAATAAGGTGGCATAGGGAATAAATTTCTTAAATTGATTGATGTTAAAAGCATAATTAATAATCGGAATACATATCATGATATCAAAAGGTTTCGGTTTCTTTTTAAAATACATTAAATTATATAATTCACACTCTGAATCACCACGAACATGTATCTTTACATAGCTCTTTGTATTTATTCCTAACTTCTTAAATTTTTCGGGAGTTGTTGTACATAATACAATATCATGTTCAGGATACCATTTTTTTAAATATTCATAAAATGTTTGACATACAATAATATCACCAAAACCACCACAAGGAACATTTATTAATGCTATTCTTAACTTTCTCCTATTGGTTACTTTACTACCTTGCGTAATTAATTCTTCACTATATTTCCACGGTATTTCATAAAGATCTTCATAATATTTTGTAGTTTTTACTTTTTGTATGATTTTATCTAACATAATATAATATAGTATATATTATATGTCACAGGAAGGAGGAGAATTAATTGGAATGGGTAGTTTTGGATGCGTGTTTAACCCTTCGTTAAGATGTCCCGATGAAAAAGAATCAAAAGATGATGTTGTTTCAAAATTATTCTTTAATAAATATGGTAAAAAAGAATTAAATGAAGAATATAATATAAACTCTACTATTAAAAAAATACCGGGTTATGAAGAATGGGCTGAAGTATGGTATAAAAAATGTAAGACATCCAAATATATAGATTTATATGAACAAGACCCTGAAATACAAGACTGTTTAGATGAAAATAATATAGAACCATATGAATTTAATAAGGTAAGAATGATGTTACAAGGACATTATGGTGGAGAAACTTTCATAGATTATATAGAGAAAAACTTAAATAAAAAAATATTCTTATCTAAAAAACAATTTATAGTTCTTTTCCTAAAAATTATTAAAAGTATGAAGCCATTATTTAAAGGACTTAAAAAATTATATAATAAAGGGATTGGACATAATGATATTTCAAATAAAAATATAGTCATTGATAATGGTAAATGTAAATTTATTGACTTTGGATTTTCAAGTAGATATGATCAACTTAAATTCTATAAAAAAAGAAGTTCTTTAGAATTTATCTCTGGTAGAATATATCCACCCTATCCTTATGAATTCATTTACTTATTTGCGACACGAGATATATTAAAAGAAAATGATAAAAAAGATATAGAGTATGATATCTATCGTAGTCTACATGATAGATATAAATTAGTTCATGAGACATTCTTTAATCGCAATACTAAACAATATTTAGTAAATACTATAGATAGATTTATAAATAAAGAGAATAAAAAGAGATATATAAAAGATATTATATCATTATTAGATACATATTCATTAGGAATCCTTCTACCCTCTATCTTATGTTCTAAAGCAAAAAAATATGGTATGATTTCTAGTTTAAAAAAATATATAACAGATAATAAAATTAAATCATTTATATATCTATTCAAACATATGTCTGAGCCAGATTATTTTAATAGAATAAATCCAAATGATGCATATGATAAGTATGTTGAATTAGAAAAATTATATTTAACTAAGAAATTTAATGATAAAAAAAGAACTAAACGTAAGACTTAAAATGGCATAGATTGATTATGAATATCAATTACATCTCCTGCTCCTTCACATGCCATACGCCCATTATAAGGCGATTTTAAGATTTCAAATTCTTTATCATTTTTAATCACTAATATTTGTATTTGCCTAAATCTATTATCACCACACATGTCATGCTTACCAAAAGCACGACTCATTCCTACATCAATTCGCCATAATCGATTATTATATCTAGAATTTAGATATCTGTCATTCATAAATTGGGGTGTATGAGCTAATACAACACCTTCAATGGGTTGTAATACTTGATTTCGTTTATTTAAAATACTCATTAAATGATTAAATCCTTGTTCGGTATTTTCATCTTCATTATCTTCTTCTGAATAAAGCCTACACCAAAAAGGTGAAATATCATCATCCGATCTAAATATTTCATCAAATATTTCATCATCTTTCTCATTTCCTTCTTTAAGTAACCATTTTCTAACAATACTATTTAGTTCATGAATTGTATATTTACTAGCTAATGCATGACTAATTCCACCATGAACAAATAAGAATTTACCAACTTGTATAATAGATTTTTTCTGATAAGCATAATGTTTAGCTATATTACCTCCTCTCTCAAAAGATTTAAGACGGTGATAATAACCCATAGGATATCCGTCATCTGTATATTTAGGACCTCTCTGTGATTGAGGGACAAATTCTAAAAATTCTTCAGGTGATACATACCTATAATCTTTATCAACATTCATTAATTCATGATTTCCAATAATACCTAAAACACGTCCACCTTCTTTACGGGCTTCCACATCTAGATTTTGGAATATCTTAATAATTCTCATATTACTACCTTCATCTTCAACTACATCAGACCAGTCTTCAATACAGTTTTTCTTCCAGTTATCTGGTCTACAACGATCTATCTGATCACCACACTGAACAACCCAAGTATTTCCACCAGTCCAACGTACCTTATCTACATTATTAGGATAGATATCTCTAGGGATTACTTTTGCCAATCGTAATGCTTGTAAAGTCACTTTTAAGTCACCGTGTAAATCTCCTATAGCAACTAATCTTGGAACTGCCGGATACATTCCTAACTGATCATATTGTTTCATATTAGGATTTTCTTTCATTTGTTGTATTTCTTGCTGACCTTGTTGTATTCTTTCACGGGCTTCATGGTTATCTTTAGCAACTCTTACTTCATTTCTAGTAATTGGTTGACTCATGCGTCTATCTCGATTATACTGTTCGGACGATTGTGGTGGACCACCTGTCTTAATAACTTTATGTAGATTAGGCTGAGATAATCTCCTACTTTTATATTTATGAATTTTATGCGTTACAAAACCTTTTATTTCATGTAAAAGTTTATCACGATTCATTGTTTGAATTTCTGAAGTGCTTATTATCTGATATTTTAAACATAGTTTTTTAAGTTCTATATCAGGTAAAGTGGCAAGATCAATTCCATTAAATTTAAGTGAATTACTCATTATTTGTAAATAATATTATTTCATATAACTTTAAACTTAATTCTTTTCTAACTATTACTATATGGATTTATGGGTACAATATGCCTTAATTGCTGCTTTATTTCTTTCAGTTAAAAATATGATTAGCAAACATTTATCTGAAAGATACAAATATATAGACTATCTAATTTATGCTATAACTTTGTCTTTTATAGCTGTATGGTTTTATGTCTTTTCAACCGGTTATAAACCAGGAAAGATAGAGACAAGTGATATTGGGATTATCTTATTTCGTTTATTAATTGTTTATGCGATTATTGATCCTGCGATATATAAAGCATTTAAGACTTGTAGTAATCCTGGTAAAGCATCTTGTATAATTAATTTAGAAGTTATCTTAACATTCATATTGAGTGTTATCTTTTTACGATCTGAAATAGAACCTCGTAGTATTATAGGTATGATTATGATGATTGTAGGAGGATTTATGGTATCATATAAGTAAATTTGATTTTTATATAAAGTTTCTTGACTAATATATTTTATAGTGATGAGTGATCTTAAATTTATGCTAGCAAAAGAATTCATGAAAGGAGGAAAAGTTGATCCGAAAGGATGGCTTATCTCAGAAAAATTTGATGGATACAGAGCTTGCTATGATCACTCTAAAAAACAATTCTTTTCCAGACAAAATAAACCATTTAATGCTCCTGACTGGTTTATTCAAGCAATGCCACCGCGTCTCGTAGATGGAGAACTATGGATTGGTCGTAATATGTTTCAAGAAATGGGAACTGTGCGAAAGAAAGTTCCTGTTGATGAAGAATGGCTAAACATCACATTCCAAGTATATGATATGCCAGAGCATCCAGGAACATTTCAAGAAAGATTAAAAGAACTAAAACGTATTGTGAAGCTAACGAAAAGTAGATGGAATCTTAGACGTAAAGATTATGAATATCCTTTTAATAAATTAGAATGTCCCGTAGTTGTTGCTAAACAAATCGTTGTAAAAGATGAATCACATTTAGATAAAGTATATCACGAGATTATTCAAGCAGGTGGAGAAGGAATCATGCTAAAAGATCCTGATTCCCCTTATGAAGGTAAGAGGTCTAACTATCTATTAAAATATAAACCTAATTTTGATGAAGAAGCAATTATCGTTGGATATAAACCCGGCCAAGGAAAGTATACCGGTATGTTAGGAGGATTTATGTGTAAACCCTTAATTAATCATGATACTTATATGTCTATTGATGAAGATGAAGACCATGTATTCTCTATATCTGGTATGGATGATGATATAAGAAATAAATATCAAAAGACTCACCCTATCGGAACAATTATATCTTATGAACACTCTGGAAAGACAGATAAAGGAAAACCTAGATTTGGTAGGTATACGCGTATTCGAACAGATATTACAATTAAAGAACATATACAAGAAGACTTAGATGTTCTTAAAACAAAGGTAAGTGATATATTAAAAGTTTTAGGAAACTATGAAAAGAATAATGGAGAAAGTTTTAAAGCTAGCGCTTATTTTAAGGCGGTGAAAGGTATTAAAGACTTAGATATCTTAAGTGAAGCATCATTAAAATCAGTTAAAGGTATTGGACCGAGTCTAAGTAAGAAGATTATGAGTATTGTTAATACTGGAAGTTGTGAAGCCTATGATAAGATTAAAAATGTGAAAGATGCAAAAGCAGATTTCTTAGAAATTTCAGGAGTAGGACCTCAAAAAGCAAAAGAATTAGTGAAACTTGGATTTACGAGTATTGAATCACTTAAAAAAGCCCCTAATCTTAAAGAATTACTAAATGATAAACAATTGATCGGACTTAAATATTATGAAGATATCTTAGAACGTATTCCTCAATCTGAAATAGACCTACATAATACCTATCTACAAGATGTATTAAAGAAACTGGATCCTAAGGCAGAAATGACTATAGCAGGTTCTTATAGGCGAAGAGCAAAAGATAGTGGTGATATAGATGTTCTTTTAAAAGGAACACCTACATTATATAAGAAATTTATTGATATATTACAAAAAGATGGATACTTATACGAAACATTAGCTAAGGGGACTAAGAAATATAATGGGATGTCTAAGTTACCGAATCATTTAACATTTAGACGCATCGATATTATGATTACAAAACCAGAAGAATATCCTTTCGCAATCTTATATTTTACAGGGTCCAAAGACTTTAATACATTAATGAGACAACATGCCTTAGATAAAGGATTATCTATGAATGAATATTCTTTAAAACACGTATCAGATAAATCTGTAGTGGACCATATATTTAGTTCAGAAAAAGACATCTTTGAATACTTAGAATATCCTTATGTGGAACCTTGGAAACGATGATTATTAAAGTTTACGATTCATAATATGGATCTAATTCTTTATTAGAATTATCTGTACCTACTACTGCTTCAGGTAGTGTATAAACAAGTTTCCCTGCTTCATTAAATCCTGCTTCAGTAGCTTCAGCAGTTGCTACTGTTTCTTTACCTGCCTCCCTAGCAGCAAGAGTGGCCGCTCTAGCTGCTTTAACTGAATCTGATAAGGAATTTAAACTTTCTTGTGTCGCTAGCTGTCCTGTATCACCTAGACGCTCTCCTGCCGCTTGAAGACCTTTACTTCCAAGTGCTAATGCCGCAGTAGCAGAAGCAGCAGCGCCTTCCTCACCTTTTTGTAAAACTTCTCCAATTAATGACCCTGCCTCACTTAAAAATTTACCGGTAAGGCCTGGTTGGGCCATACCTCCTCTGTGTAGTATTTTAGTCTTTCTTCTAGTCTTTCTTCTAGTCTTTCTTTTAGTCTTTCTTCTAGTCTTTGTTTTAGTCTTTCTAATTTTTCTTTTAGTCTTTCTAATTTTTCTTTTATTCTTTCTAGTCTTTCTTCTTTTTTTATATCCACCAATCGTGCCATCCGGCGCTTTTACATCAAGAGGGCGAACAACAACTTGTTGTCCTGCATTTAATACCCTTTTACCTGAATTCCTCCATGATCTATTATTGTTCTTTACTGCATGATATGCCCCCTTACCTAAACCCTTAAGTGTTTTTCCCGCCAGTGCAACCCCACCTGTCCCTATTCCTGCTATATTTGTTGCAAGTGTCTTAATTAATGCGGCCATTATACTTTACCATAGATTTTTGTTTAAAATCACAGATTTATAATATGTTTTTGAATTATAATGGGTCAAGGACAAAGTCAACAAGTGGATAATATGTATACAGATTATATCCAAAAACAACAACAAATGCTTTATCAACAACAACAACAAATTAATGAACTATATCAGATGGGTCTTCAACAACAGCAACAACAACAACAACAATTTCAACAATTTCAACAAACACCTCCTAATATTGCATTCCAACAAGACTATCAACCACCGAATCATTCTTTAAGAAAACTACCTTCTACGAAATTAGATCCTTATAAAATCTTAGGTTTACCCAAACAATTTACTGAAACTGAATTGAAAAAAGCTTATCTTAAAAAAGCTATGAAGTCACATCCTGATAGGGGTGGGTCTAAACAAGAATTTCAAAAAGTATCAATTGCTTATACAGTCTTAAAAAAGAAATTAAAAGAACAAGGTGAAATACACCATCATAATGAACTTAAACAAAATGCGAAATCTTTTATGGGAACACAACAACAAGGAGGTCAGAACATCAATATGAAAGATAACTTTGATAGAGATTTATTTAATAAAATATATGAAGAAAATAAAATTGAAGATGCATTTGATGATGGATATGGTGATTGGATGAATCAAAGTGAAACAATTGCTTCATCTCAACCAAAAATGTTTCAAGGTAATTTTAATAAAGATATGTTTAATCATGAATTTGAAAAGTATAAACAAGAACAAAAACAAAAAATGGGAACTCAGGTAGTACAATACCAAGAACCCCAAGTTAGATTATCTATGAGAAATCAAGATTCTTTAGTCACATTAGGACAAGGTAAGGTAAGTAATTTTAGTGGTGAAGTGGGTAACTTGGGTTTTACAGATTATAAAGCAGCATTTACAGTAGATTCAACATTAATCGATACATCTAGTGTTGATATTAATGGTAGGGCTAATTCTATTAAAGGGGTTGAGCGAGAAAGATCGAATATATCTTATCAATTATCACCCGAAGATCAACAAAGAGTTGCTTATCAAGAAGCACTCCAAAAAAAAGA
>MDSZ01008448.1_pt1 | contig 10624 bp, 12 predicted proteins | sample 811201 | NCBI WGS metagenome assembly MDSZ01 (sample SAMN05326647, study PRJNA326480) | marine metagenome | isolation source: seawater | place: Indian Ocean: North | collected 2010
TAGATATATAGTCTTCAACCACAACTTGGATTCCTAGCTGACCGTGATGAAAAGAAACCAATAAAAAAAGTATCATAAGTGTCCCAGAGATTGGGCTACTAAGCCATGTAATAAATTCAAGATGACCTTTAAGTGATAGTGTAACAAGTGAAAAAACAAGCCAAAAAGTTAGAGGAAGCAATGCTAATGCAGTAACTCTTTGGGCAAGCCAATGATGTGTCCCTTCCTTGGCCGACCCCATACCCCTTGCATGTCGAAGGTGTGATCTAAATTGAGAGGAACCATCAATCATCTAAATTAAATCCCTGAGAGCAAAAAACCAAACTAATATAGTTAAAATAATTGAAGAAAATAATACGGTATAATCAGCTAGCATTGTCTTTTTCAAATCAAAATTCATACCTATATCCCAAAATAGATGTCTTATCCCATTACACAAATGATAAAATAGAGCCACTGAAAAGCCAAAAAGAATTAACTTACCTAGCCAAAAGTTCAAAAATAAAGAGAACAAGTTATACTCTTCTTCTCCTAGCGCAGCAGAAAGTACCCAAAGGCTCAGTAATACAACCCCCAATGTCAAACTTACACCAGTTATACGATGAGAAATTGAGAGCAGAGCTGTCAAAGGCAAATTATAGACCTGCAAATGAGGAGATAAAGGTCTATGAGGTATTTTCATAATCTTTCTGCTATATCCGTTCTATAAATGTGTATTATACTTGAAATAATCGAGCATAACTACCCTCAGGAGAGCTATTAGTCAACAAACTCTGACTTAATATAATGAAGTTTAAAAACAAGATAAAAAATATATTTAAAAACTCACATATAATAGGTATTTCCATGCCCTTAGTAATAAAACTCTAGTTTATTTTTCAAATTTTTAGCGTTAAAGTGTTCATATCGTATACCTGTTAATGTTTACAGCTTAAGATAAAATTCAGAAAAGTTTAGATTGGAGATTAGCATGACTGCAATTATTGACCATGAACTTAAAGTTACCCGAACATCTGAAGAAACGTCTAGACAACATTTTGTAAAAGGTATGCGTTCTTATATACTTAATGACCTAGCTGGTCACATGAGAACTGTATGGGAAAAGAAAACTGAACCAAAATTTGAAAAATTAAATGGCCGTAAACCTGTTGATGGACCTGAAATACACAAAACAATTAAGCAAGAAACAATTTTTAAATTTTACTCTTCACTTAGATGCAATACACAAGAAATGGTTTGGCGATCAGTTCTTCCTGCTATAGATAGAGAAAGGCAGGACCTTACAGACAGAATTAACTCTTTAAGTAAGTCCAAGGATAAAGCACAAGGAACGGTATCTCTTGACCCAGACCTTGTTGTACCTAGATATACATCAGAATTAGATGTCCATTTAATGCCAGGAAATTATCATGAAGAGGGAATAGATAATGATGTTGCTCAAGGCTCACTATATGATAATGGATTAGAAGTCTTTTCATTTGGATTACTAGGAAAACGAATGGAAGATATCACAACATCTGTTTCCACTTTTTTCAAAGAAAAAAACCCAGATATTAATCCAAAAAAAATCCTAGATATGGGGTGCACAACTGGACATTCAACATTGCCTTGGAAAGACCAGTACCCTGATGCTGAAATACATGGAATTGATGTTGGTGGACCATGTGTAAGATATGCCCATGGAAGAGCACAGTCTTATGGGGTTACTGCTCATTTCCATCAAATGGATGCTGAGTTTACAAATTTTGAAGATAATTCTTTTGATATAGTTTATTCATGCATGTTTCTTCATGAAGTACCTTTGAATAATATTAAGTCAATTTTTAAAGAAGCTAATAGGATACTTAAGCCTGGAGGAGTAATGATACATTATGAGTTGCCTCCTAATTCTATAATGTCTGCCTATGATGGATTTTATCTTGACTGGGATTCTTATTACAATAAGGAACCATATTATAAAGCTTTTAGAGACACTGATGCAAAAAAAGAAATTATAGAAGCAGGGTTTAAAGAAGAGACTTTCTTCACGCATGTTTGTCCAAGTCTTAACCTTTACGGACATGAAGCCGTAATGCAAGCTGTTCAAAATGATCAAAAAAATAATGATAGCCATGTAGGAAGATTTGGGGACGGAGTTATGTGGTACTTTTTTGGGGCAAGAAAATAATGAGGGCAACATCTAACTCTAAGGACAAAAATAAAGCTGATAAACCTCTGCGTTATAGCGTTAAAGGTAAAAGAATGCGTTTCTTTGAAAGTCAGGGGGTTGACGAATTAGTATCAATTTGCATGGGGTTAGCTCAAGAACTTTGGGTTTACAAAGAAAAGCAGGCAGTCATAGAAGATTTACTGAATCAAAAAAATATAATTTTAGATAAAGAGCTTGAGCAACATTCGTTTTCAGAAGAAAGCAGGCTGTCGTTAGATAATCAAAGACAAGAATTTATTGACAGAATCTTTTTCACATTAAGAGAAGAGGCAGAATCACTTCAACACTCGTCAAAAAACGAACCTGACCCGCCCTCAATGCCATAAACATTTATTGCTTGAAGCTATAAATTAAATGCTTCAGATATTAATTGGTATGATTGAAATCTAGCAGACTGATCATGGGTAGTTGATAATAAAAGAGCTTCTTCTACCATGCATTCTTTACACAATAACTCTATATCATTCTTTACCTTTTTAGGGTTTCCAATAAAGCATGCGCCCAAGTTTTTCTCTACAATTCTCAATTCACTCTCAGAATAATTGTAATTAATAGCCTCATCAGGTGTTGGATAAGGTCCAAGATCCCCCTTTGTTAACTGCAATCTCCACAATCTCCTGCTTTGAGCATAATATTCTGCATCTGAATTTTTTTCTGCACAAATAGTTGCAACACAAATGTTTGCAAATGGTGATGCTAAAATTTTACTTTTTTTAAACTTTTTTCGATATAAGTTAATTATGTCTTTTGCACCATGAGGGTAGATAAAATGCGCATAAGAAAAAGGTAATCCTAGCGTGGCAGCGATTTGTGCACTTTCTGAAGATGACCCTAGAAGCCAAACCTGTGGAGGTATTTCAGCTTTTGGTGAAACTGAGATTCCCTCCAAAGCTTTATTTGCATGACCTGTCTCGTTTAAAAAGGCTATTAAATCAGCTATCTTGGTCGGGTAATATTCTACGCCTATTTTAGAACCATATGACATTGCTGCAGAAACTAATTGACCACCTCCTGGAGCTCTTCCCAAGCCCAAGTCTATTCTTTCAGGATGCATTAGAGAAAGCATTGAAAAAACTTCAGCAACTTTTAATGGGCTATAATGGTTCAGCATAACACCACCTGAACCAACTCTAATTTTCTTAGTAACACTTGCAATACTATTAATTAATATTTCAGGCACAGAACCAGCTAATCCAGTACTTCCATGATGTTCAGCTACCCAATATCTAGTATAACCTAATTTATCTGCGTGCTTTGCTAGTTCAATACTTTCGCTAATTGCTTCAGAAGCACTAGAACCAGACTTAATAGGAGTTTGATCTAAAACACCAAGTGCTAACTTCAAAGTTTAATTTCCTTTTCTAAATCAGCAATAGCAGAAGCTCTATTTAACAAATCCTTCGCCTGCTCAACATGAAGAACTTCAACTAATTTTCCATTGAGGGTAATAACACCTTTACCTTCCTTTGTAGCTACTTTATGAGCTGAAATAATTTCTTTTGCATTACTAATTTCATCCATTGTGGGAGAAAAAAAAGTATTCGCCAACTCAATTTGCTTTGGGTGTATTAAACTTTTACCATCAAACCCGAGTGACTTTCCCTGAATGCATGATTCACGATACCCTTCATTGTCTCCTAAATCGATATGAACACCATCAACTACAATTAAACCATTTGCTTTTGCTGCAAGAATAACCATCTGCAAGGATAATATCATTGGAGACCTGTCAGGAGGGTGGGAACAACCTAAATCTTTTGACAAATCAGCGGTCCCAATGCAAAAACCAACTAGTCTTTTTGATACCTTAGCAATCTCATTGGATGATAAAATCCCTTGGGGCGTTTCCATCATTGCCCAAACTGAAAAATCTTTTTTTGCGCCATATGTATTTAAATAATCTTCAATGAACATAATATCTTTCGTCGAAGAAACTTTTGGAACAAGGATACCATGAGCGCCTGAAGACACTACAGCTTTGATATCATCCTCAATCCATTCTGTCCCAATACCATTAACTCGTACTAATAATTCCTTAGCCCCATATTCACCAGAATTTACGGCTCTAATTGCTTCATTCCTGGCCAAAGCTTTCTTTTCGGGTGACACGGAGTCTTCTAAGTCAAAAATTAAAACATCAGCAGGAAGGTCTCTAGATTTTTCTAATGCTCTAGAGTTCGAGGCAGGCATATATAGTAAACTTCTTCTTGGGCGAACATTAATATTCATTTTTCCAACCTATTTTTTTAAGTATTTAATTTGACTACCTTAGTGATTTTTTATTCCTCAGATATTCCTCAGATAAAACCTCTGCTATCTGGACTGTATTTAATGCTGCGCCTTTCCTAAGGTTGTCTGCTACACACCAGAAAGAAATACCATTTAAAGCACTTGCGTCTTCCCTAATCCTGGAAATATATACTGCATCTTCACCAGCTGCCTCACTTGGGGTCACATACCCCTCGTTAGTTCTATGATCAACAACTATTAATCCGGGAGCGTCACTTAAAACTGATTTTGCACTTTCATAATCTATTGGAAGCTCTGTTTCTACATTTATAAATTCTGCATGCCCAATAAATGTTGGTACTCTAACACAATTTGCGTGGACTTTAATATTTGTGTCTAGAATCTTCTTGGTTTCCATTTCCATTTTCCATTCTTCTTTTGTCAACCCTTTATCCATAAAGCTATCAATGTGGGGTATGACATTAAATGCTATCTGTTTTGTAAAATTATTCTTGGTCTTCTCGAGTAAATCATTCGCATAGACACCTTTTGTCTGGTTAAACAACTCATCCATACCATCTTTACCAGCACCTGAGGTAGATTGATAAGTTGAAACAATTACTCTCTTGATTTTAAAAGTGTCATGCAAAGGCTTTAAAGCAACAACCATTTGAATTGTTGAGCAGTTTGGATTAGCAACTATACCTTTCTTCTTGTAGAGAGATAATTCGCCTGGATTTACTTCGGGAACTATTAGTGGAATGTCAGGGTCCATTCTAAATTGCGATGTATTATCTATTACAACTGCTCCAGCTTTTGCCGCAATAGGACTGAACTGTTTTGAAACTTCTGACCCAGGGGAAGATAAAACAATATCAGTCCCCTCAAAATTAAATCGACTAAGTGCTTTAACTTCAATTTCATTACTTTCTCCATACGGAAGCTTAATACCAACAGACTTTTCCGAGGCAAGTGCTGATAAAGATTTAACTGGGAAGTTTCTCTCGTAAAGAATTTCTAATAACTCTCTTCCTACATTACCTGTCGCCCCGATAATCGCAAGGTTATAACCTGGGTGGTTGTCATTATTTTTTATTATGTCAGACATTTGTTAAGTCTTTCCTTGATTTAAGTTATAATATAAAATTAGGTGTATTTGACATTCATATAAAAAAATATTTAGTATTATTAATCAAAAAATTTAATCATGCAAAAAAGAATTAAAAAATTTTCAGATTTCTGGCCATACTATTTACGAGAGCATAGTAAACCGTTAACAAGATCATTACATTATCTTGGAACTAGCATTGGTTTAATTCTTATAGTTACTGGAATATTACATAACATTTTATTTTTATTTCTCTCACCCATAGCAACCTATGGGTTTGCATGGTATTCCCATTTTTTTGTTGAAAAAAATAAGCCTGCAACTTTTACATATCCACTTTGGTCAATAATAGGTGATCTTAAGATGTTCTTTCTTTGGGGATCTGGTAAACTAAACACACACCTTATTAAAGCTGGCATTAAGGATAAGCTCTAGTTAGCTGCTATAATTTCTAACTTTGAAATTATAGCATCTCCCATCTCGGATGTCCCCACCGGATTACCAACACCCTCAAATATATCTATGGTTCTTATATTTTCAGATAAAACCAGTTGAACTGCGTCATCAATTAAGTCGGCCTCTTTATCATGATTAAGTGAGTACTTTAACATCATCGCCAATGAAAGAATCTGAGCAATTGGATTAGCAATATTTTTCCCAGCAATATCAGGAGCAGAACCGTGAACTGGTTCATAAAGCGATGGTATCTTTCCATCCTGACTTTTTGACCCAAGGCTTGCTGAGGGAAGCATTCCTAGAGAGCCAGTTAACATTGCCGCAAGATCAGACAGAATATCTCCAAAAAGGTTATCAGTAAGGATTACATCGAATTGCTTGGGCGATTTAACAAGCTGCATTGAGCAATTATCAACAAACATGTGCTCAAGTTCAATGTTTGAGTAATACTCATCACGAAGCTTTGATACTTCTTCTCTCCACAAAACCCCACTTTCCATCACATTAGCTTTATCTACGGAGCAAACTTTGTTACCTCTTTTCGCTGCAAGATCGTATGCAACTCTTGCAATGCGAACAATTTCTTCAGTCGAGTAAGACTGTGTGTTGAAGCCAACACGCTTATTATCTTTGATTTTTTTTATGCCCCTAGGTTCCCCAAAATAGATTCCACCAATTAACTCTCTAACAATCATTATATCTAAACCATGAACCAAGTCCGGTTTTAAAGAGGAAGCATCTACCAATGCGTCAAAAACAATTGCTGGACGTAAATTAGCAAATAAGCCCATAGACTGTCTTAGGTTTAATAGTCCCTTCTCAGGCCTTAGGTCATAATTTACATCATGCCATTTAGGGCCTCCTATGGAACCAAAGAGAACAGCATCTGATTTATTTGCAAGGTTAATTACTTCTTCAGTAAGAGGTGTACCGAACTGATCATAGGAACTTCCCCCAACCAAACCCTTTTCAATTTCAAAATGAATTAATCCCCTTGAAGAAAACCAATCCATTACTTTTAAGGCTTCAGACATAACCTCAGGGCCAACAAAGTCACCTGGTAAAACGAGAATATTTTTACTGATCATACTTACCTAAATTACTCATAAAGCCAGGGTTGTTGTAATTTTTGTTTCTGTTCAAAAGATTTTATTTTATCCACTTGTTGCATTGTCAAAGCTATATCATCAAGTCCATTTAAAAGGTTATGGCGACGAGTTTCATCAATCTCAAATTTTACCTTATTAGCATTATCAGGAATAATTTCCATATTGATCAAGTCAACATTAAAGTTCCTTCCATCAGCTAAATTGACAAGGCTTCTGACTGATTCTTCACTTAAGGTAATACATAAGATTCCGTTTTTAAAACAGTTACTGTAAAAAATTTCTGCGAAACTTGGAGCAATTACACATCTTATACCAAAATCTAAAAGCCCCCACGGAGCATGCTCTCTTGAAGAACCACATCCAAAATTTTTACCAGCTAGTAATATTTTAGAATTCTTAAATTTATCTTTGTTCAGAATAAATTCTGGCCTAGGTAAATCTCGTTCATCATATCGCATATCAAAAAAGATAGCCTTTCCAAGACCGGTTCTTTTAATTGTCTTAAGAAACTGCTTTGGCATAATCATATCAGTATCTACATTAACAATTGGAAGCGGAGCTGCAACTCCTGTAAGTAAATCAAATTTTTTCATAAGTGAATCTCTATTTAAAGTTATAGAAACAATAAAAACTTTTTAAATTAATTTAGAAACATCAGTTAATGCCCCTTTGACGGCCGCTGCCGCTGCCATAGCAGGGCTTAAAAGGTGTGTTCTTCCACCTCTTCCCTGCCTTCCTTCAAAATTTCTATTAGAAGTTGAGGCACATCTTTCACCAGGATTCAAAATATCTGGATTCATTCCTAGGCACATTGAACAACTAGGCTCTCTCCACTCTGCTCCACTTTCAATAAAAATCTTATGCAGTCCCTCCTGCTCTGCCTGTTGCTTAACGAGTCCAGAGCCTGGTACCACAAGCATCTTAACTCCTTGCGCAACTTTTTTGTCCTTAAGAATTGAAGCAGCTTCTCTTAAGTCTTCTATTCTTCCATTTGTACAAGAGCCAATAAATACTTTATCAATATTAATACTTTCTAGTGGCTGGCCAGATTTAAGGCCCATATACTCTATTGCCCGTTGAACGCCCTGTCTTTTATCAAGATCTTCAAAATCTTCTGGTTTAGGAACATTATCGGAAATTGGTAAGACGTCCTCTGGAGAAGTACCCCAGGTTACATGAGGAATTATTTCATTAGAGTTGATTGTAATTTCTTTATCAAATATGGCGTCAGGGTCTGAAATTAGTTGCTCCCAATAGCCTTGAGCCTTATCCCAATTAATTCCTTTGGGAGATCTTGGACGATCTTTTAAGTAATTAATTATTTTTGCGTCGGGGGCTATCAACCCTGCTCTTGCACCACCCTCAATTGTCATATTACAAACTGTCATTCTTGACTCAACTGATAAACGAGTTATTGCATCTCCCCGATATTCAATCACATGACCTGTCCCACCAGCCGTACCAATTCTACCAATAATTGATAAGATTAAGTCTTTAGAGCTACTTCCAAATGGAAGCGTTCCATTAATTTTAACAAGCATATTTTTTGATTTTCTCATCCACAAAGTTTGTGTTGCCAGAACGTGTTCAACTTCAGATGTCCCAATACCAAAGGCAAGTGCACCAAAAGCTCCATGAGTTGCTGTGTGGCTATCACCACAAACTATAGTTTTACCGGGCTGAGTAAGACCTTGCTCGGGACCAATAATATGCACAATACCCTGTCGGACATCATCCATCGGTATATATTCAACCCCAAAATCTTTGCTATTTTGTTTTAGAGTATCAAGCTGAAGACGACTTTCTGGGTCTTCAATCCTATCAAGTCTATCTGGCGTACTGGGTACATTATGATCGGGCACCGCAATAGTTTTGTCCGTTCGATACATACTTCTACCTGAGTTCCTTAACCCCTCGTAAGCTTGCGGGGTTGTAACCTCATGCGTTAAATGAAGATCAATATAAATTAGAGAGTTACCTGCAGCTTCTTCCTGATGTATTAAGTGACTTTCCCATAACTTATCGTATAAAGTTTTAGAATCAGACAATTATAGCCTCCATAGACGGATTATTTGATTTGATTTCATTCCTTTTCTTTTCCAGCCTCTGACGATGCTATTTTTTCAGCTTCTCTGGCCTTATTCACGGCAGCTGTATCTTCGGAAATTCTAGCAGATCTACCTCGCCTTCCTCTTAGATAGTACAACTTCGCCCTTCTAACTCTTCCGCGACGAATTAGTTCTATTTTTTCAACTATTGGGGCATACAAAGGAAAAACTCTTTCAACTCCTTCTCCAAATGAAATTTTTCTAACTGTAAAAGCAGAATTAATTCCAGCATTTTTTCTTGAAATACAGACCCCCTCATAAGCCTGCACTCTCTCTCTTTGTCCTTCTTTAACCTTTACGCTAACTCGAACAGTATCCCCAGGAGTAAAATCTGGAATATTCTTATCTTTTGTAAGCTCTGTAATTTGTCTTTTTTCAAACTCTTCAACTTTATCCATTCTTATAGTCCTCCTTAGATTCCTTTCTATTCAGGCTAGCATTCCATAAATCTGGCCTTCTTAATTTCGTAATTTTTTCTGACTCTAACTGCTTCCAGGAGTCAATTTCCCTGTGATTCCCCGACCTTAAAACATCTGGTACTTTTAATCCATTCCAATTATATGGTTTAGTGTACAATGGATATTCTAAAAGACCATTCTCAAAACTTTCATTGGATAATGATTGACTTGAACCAACAGCTCCAGGAATTAATCTAATTATGCTATCAACAAGAGCTATCGCACCAGGCTCACCTCCCGACATTACATAATCACCCATACTTATCTCATCCATACTCCAAGCTTTAATCACCCTCTCGTCCACACCTTCATATCTACCACACACCAGTGAAATTCCATCATGCTTTAAAAGACTTTTAGCAACATTTTGATTAAAAGTCCTACCCCTTGGAGATAAGTAAATGAGAGGATGGTTTCTATCGTAAAAACTTTTTATGGCACTATCAATAACATCTGGCCTCAAAACCATTCCTTCGCCACCCCCAAATGGATTATCATCTACGGTCGAATGTTTGTCCGACGCAAAATCTCTAATGTTAATTGTAGTCAAGTTCCACAACCCTCTTTCCCTTGCCTTACCTGGTATTGAGAAACCTAGAGGACCAGGAAACATCTCTGGGAATAAAGTCATAACATTTACAAAAAAAGGTTTGTTGGTTTTCTTCATGCTACTAAGCCTATAATTTAGGAAACTTGGTCAATTTTATCCAATTCGTTTTCACTAACAATCACTTCCTCTCTGGGAATATCTACTTTTTTGAATATAGTTTTTCTAAACTGAACCATAATTTCCGATTCATCATTCTTCTTTATCTCAACTATATCGCCCGCACCAAAATCATAAATCGCAGTAATAATCCCAATAACCTTACTATTCTCAGTTACAACTCTCATCCCGATCAAATCACTATGGTAAAATTCGTCTTCACCTTCAATGCTTGGTAAAA
>MDSZ01228908.1_pt1 | contig 10624 bp, 9 predicted proteins | sample 811201 | NCBI WGS metagenome assembly MDSZ01 (sample SAMN05326647, study PRJNA326480) | marine metagenome | isolation source: seawater | place: Indian Ocean: North | collected 2010
ACGCTGTAAGTCTTAGTGAGATTGGTTGCGGGAGTAGGATTTGAACCTACGACCTTCAGGTTATGAGCCTGACGAGCTACCGGGCTGCTCCATCCCGCGCCACCGAATGTGTGGTTATAGACCCTCAACTTTATTAAATCAAGGCTTATTATAAGATTTTATCGCCAAAAACTAAGAAAGGCGCTTACAACATTCAAATACAGCTCAAAACGCGCGCAATGAATTGACAAACACGCTCAAACTACCATATAGCTGATAAAGTAAACTCACAGGCGGTGCTATATTATTAAGGCTGAGATTATACGCCCTGAGACAACCTGATGCGGATAATGCCGCCGTAGGAATAGTGAGAGATTAAGCCATGAGCAGCACGCAAAACCAGCAAAAAATTGCCATTATTGGCGCAGGTATACTTGGCCTACTCACAGCCTACCGATTAAAAGATGAGAACATACAACTAGACCTTTATGATCAAGGCGGATTTCCAGCTCCTTGTGCAAGCTATGTCGCCGGAGGCATGCTCGCGCCCTATAGCGAAATAGAGCATATGCAACCTGAATGGGTTCAAGCGAGCCTAGACGCCATTCAATATTGGCAAGAATTCGCTAAAAACTCTAAGACAGATCTTGATTTCGCTCAAAATGGCAGCATCATGATCGCTCATGCACCAGATCGCTACATATTAGAGCGCTTTAAAGACCATATAAGCCACGCCGCACCACAAGCTGGACAAAACGTAAATATAAAAGACTATGAGCCAATGCTTAAAGAGCGTTTTCATGATGGCTTATTTCTTCATCAAGAAGCGCACATCAACCCAAGGCATGTAATGGATGAAATCATTTCCACATTACAAGAACATGAACACATACAGCTCTTTAAAAAGGCACATACACCTTCAGAGCTAAGCGACAAATATGATCATATCATTGATTGCAGAGGCATGAATGCACAAAATGACCTCGCTAATTTAAGAAGCGTAAAAGGCGAGCTAGCCATCGTACGCAATCCAGAGTTCCAGCTATCAAGACCTGTACGTCTCATGCATCCGCGCTATCCACTTTATATCGTTCCCAGAAAAGATAATATTTTCATGATCGGCGCAACACAAATTGAAAGCGACGGCCAAGGCGTCAGCTTAAAAAGTACAATGGAGCTTCTAAGCGCATTATACTCACTACACCCTTCTTTTGGCGAAGCTGAGATCATCGAGATAAAAGACGGCCTAAGGCCATCACTACCTGATAACTTGCCACAGATTTTCGTAGAAGATAACATCATACGTCTTAATGGATCTTTCCGTCATGGCTATTTACTGGCCCCCATAATGGCGGGCGCTGCCATAGATTTTATAATGATGCGTGACAACGCACATATTAACATACTGACCAAAGGAGAAATCCATGAAAATCACACTCAACGGCAAAGCCTTAAACTTAGAGGCGCCGCTTAATCTTTATGACGTCATCGAACAGCAAGGCTATGTTGAAATGCTAATTGCTGTGGCAAGAAATGGAGAATTTGTTCCCAAAACAAATTACAAAGATACGGATCTGCAAGACGGCGATGATTTAGAAATCGTTTCTCCGCAACAAGGCGGCTAAGCATAAATTATAAGAGTTTTTTATGATGAACACAGAAATTGAAATTGCAGGGCAGAAGTTAGCTTCCAGACTTTTTTTAGGCACCGCAGGCTATCCGTCTCCTGATATCCTAGCCCAAGCCATCAAAGCTTCAAATCCTGGCCTTATTACAGTCTCTTTAAGAAGGGAAAATGCTGCAGGAAAAGGGCAAAAGTTCTGGGATATTCTAAAGGATTTCAACATACCCATCCTGCCCAATACCGCTGGCTGCTATAGTGCAAAAGAAGCTATAACCACTGCGGAAATGGCCCGTGAAGTTTTCGGCACAAACTGGATTAAACTTGAGGTAATAGGCGATGACTATACATTACAGCCAAATCCTTTTACTCTTCTAGAAACGGCAAAAGAGCTCATCAAGAGAGATTTTGAAGTCTTCCCTTACATGACTGATGATGCAATCCTCGCAGATGAACTTACAAAAGAAGGCTGCAGCATTTTAATGCCATGGGGAGCCCCTATCGGCTCAGGCAGAGGTCTAAATAATCCTTACGCTTTAAAGACTTTGCGTGAGCGCTACCCAAATTCCAAACTCGTTGTTGATGCAGGTATCGGCGCACCAAGCCATGCAGCAGCAGCAATGGAGATGGGCTATGATGCAGTTTTACTCAACACCGCTGTGTCAAAAGCGAGCGATCCCATCTTAATGGCACAAGCATTTTCTGCAGCAATCCACGCCGGACGCAGCGCCTATCTCGCAGGCATCATCAAACCTCAAGAACAAGCCAGTGCTTCAACACCTTTAATTGACAGGCCTTTCTGGCACCAAAATCAAGGATAAGGATAAGCTATGAACCTTGATCGCTATGAACGACAGCTTGCACTACCCGAAATATCTCAAGCGCAGCAAAAAGCATTATATGATATTCATATCTTAATTGTCGGCGCAGGCGGACTTGGCTGCGCGATGCTTCCAATCTTAGCAGGCGCAGGTATTGGCAAAATAAGTATGATGGATAACGATACAGTAAGCCGCAGCAATCTACATCGCCAGACCTTATATAAAGACACTGACATTGGAAAAAGCAAAGCACAGCTCGCCGCCCAATACGCACAAAGCCTCAATCCGGATATCAGCATTCAAGCCATAGAACAACGCGCCGATAAGAACACAAACATCAATGAATATGATCTAATACTAGATGGCACCGATAATTTCGAGACAAAGACAACACTTAACGCATTATCCATTGCGCACAAAAAACCATTAATAAGCGCAGCAGTACAACAATTTTCAGGTCAAGCATCAATATTTGCAGGCTATGCAAAAGACCAACCGTGTTATCACTGTCTCTTTCCAGAGCTTCCAAGCGATGCTTGCAATTGTAATGATGCTGGCATTTTAGGAAGTGTTGCAAATCTAGCTGGCCTATGGCAAGCACACCTGACCCTTTGTTATTTGCTGCAAATAGGAGAAGCCAAACCAGGGATCGTCTTAAATTTCGATTTTAAAAATTTTAGAATGCAGCATTTAAAGCTTAAAAAAGATCTATCCTGCAAACATTGCGGCACACAAGAAAATCACTACACCCCCCTTATAAAGGAAAATAAAATGCCTGAACTCATAAGCTTAGAAAAACTAAACACAATGCAGCATATTGTGGTTGATGTCCGTGCAGATTGGGAAATTGAACAAGACCCTATTCACGGGGCTAAGGGTGATATTATTCATATCGAACTACCAATGCTACCATCAAAAATAAATACTCTGCCTCTAGATACTGAGACCATGATTGCATTTGTTTGTGCTGGCAATGTACGTAGCGCACAAGCTGCACAAATGCTGGAAAGCTTGGGCCACAAAAATATATGTGTTCTTGATAAATTCAGCCTCTAAAAAAGATATAAAAAAATCGCCCTATAGTTAGAGAAACTAAGGACGATTTAAATATAATTTCAGCAGCGATGATTAAGCTGCTTTTTGCGTTTTTTCGCGCTCAATACCTTCACGCAGTAACTCTTTAGCTTTTTCAGAACCTTCCCAGCCCTTCATTTTCACCCACTTACCTTTTTCAAGGTCTTTATAATGCGTAAAGAAATGCTCGATCTCATCGAGTAGGATTTGAGGTAGATCCGAATACTCCTCAACAGAAGCAAACATCGGATGTGTTTTTGTTACTGGAACAGCTAGAATTTTCTCATCTTGACCGCCATCATCTTCCATCACTAAAACACCAACAGGGCGCGCCGCAATAACCGCACCTGGAATAATCGCATGCTGTGCGTACACCAAAACATCAACTGGGTCGCCATCGCCACCCAAAGTGTTAGGCACAAAACCATAATTAGCAGGGTAGAACATTGGAGTATGAACAAAACGATCAACAAACATCGCACCTGATTCTTTATCAAGTTCGTATTTAACAGGTGTTCCACCTTGCGTATTTTCGATGACCACATTCACTTCTTCCGGTGCATTCTTACCGATTGAAATCTTACTAATATCCATTGAATAAACTTTCTTATAATCAATTAAAACTGTGCAATGAGTCTTACAAAACATCCCCCCTAAGAGCAAGTCTTTTTCAAAACATACACTTATTGGTTAGATACACTTAACCATCATTCATAAACGTGCCATAGATTATAGTGTGAATACCCTTCATAAGATTTAATTTCATGATTATAAGCCCCCAATGATTCAGCCTTGCTCACAAAATCACGTGTTAAACGGCAAGGAATAACGTCATCATCATCACTGCAAAAATGTACAAAATCTGTACGTATAGATTTTTGCAAAATTTGCGATGGAGCATACGGAACATACATTCTTGATATAGCATGATAATCCGTCCAAGCATCAACATCCAGCAAACCAGCAACTGTATTGACACGTACAACATCGTCACGAAGCGATGCAAGTACCAGCGCTAAGTAAGCCCCTCCTGAAAATCCAGTAATCTCAAATTGATCTACATTATATTGAGTTTTCGCCTGATCAAAAATTTGCATATAACTAGCTATAACCTCTTCGCCATAACGATGCGTCGACCAATATTTAGGATGGCAACCGAGCTTTTCAACACTTCCATACTGACATGGACGGCCAAGATACAACACAGACCCTTTTATAGTATTGGCCAAATATAAACCTACAGGCGATTTAGGGGTTGGATCTCTTGATAAGCGTGTCTCACTACGCCAAGAATAACCATCACCCTCAATAACAATATGTAGCTTATTTGCCTGATTTACAGAGGCAAGTTTATTACGGTTAAAAGTTTCATCACTCCGATAGGCCGCAAAAATTTGAAAAGTGCCCGACTCTATGGTGCTCACTGCCATATTATGCTGAGAACTATATTCCTGTGCGTTTTTTATCCTTTGCGAAACAAGAGACGTACAACCAGTAAAAGCCAAGCATACAAACAGCAAAAAGAAAGCCTGGACAAACCAGGCTTTCTCAAATTCTTTAGCTAAATTCTGGCTTAGCCTAGAATTCAACGCGAAGACCACCAGTTACTGTGTACTCGTTGTAGTCATCAAGGAACTCAACTGTGTAACCTTCGATACCTGCAGTAACGTTTGAACCTAGATCAAAGTCAACACCACCACCAAATTTAGCAGAGAAGTCTTCATCTTCTAGAGCACTACGTGACTGACCAGCAGCGATTGGGCTGTCATCTTTAGCAAAGTCATAAGCAACACCAACTAGAGCATATGGCTCGATCATTTGATCAAATACATAACCTAGCTTAGCTTCAAGAGCTACCTGACCAAAGTCATTGTCTCTGTCGCTGTTTACGATTGTGTTACCGTTAGTTTCTGTTTCTGTGTAACCATCTTTTTCTTCATGTGCATAAAGAACAGATGCTGTACCACGAACATGCCAGTTAGCATCATACATGTAGCTACCGTTTACGCCAGCGTTAACAAAGTAACGGTCAGCATCTGTACTACCTGTAATCGCATTACCAAGGAACTGGTCATAACGAGTTGTGTCATATTCTAGGTCAGAATAACCAACTGTAAGGTTAGCAGTTACATCTGGTGCAATTTGTGCGCCGATATAAGGTGCAATTGTGTAACCTTTACCTTCTAGGCTACCGTCTGTACCACCGAAGCCGTTAAAGCCAGTGTCAAGATCTGTGTCTTCATAACCAAATGCAAGACCAACGATTGTTTTTGAAGTTACTTTATAGTCAACACCACCCATTACGCTGAATACATCACCGTCGAATGCTGTGTCTGTGTTTTCATCTTCAACATCGCTCCATGAACCGCTTACCCATGTACCGATTTTACCTTCATAACCACCAGCAGCTTTACCAGTAGAAGCAGAAAAACCGTTAGCAGCAACTTTAACACCGCCTACACCAGACATTGCGCTAGCAACACGACCAGAAACAAGCTTAGCTGAAGAAGCTGCTGCCGTCGCTAGAACTGCTGTTGATGTAGAAATTGTTGAAGCCTGGTTACCAGTACCTGCACAAGTTGAGTATGTTGAGTATGACGCTGCATAATCTTGAACAGTCGTCGCACAAGAATAGTTAGCAGCTTGAGCTTCAGAACCTGAAAAACCTGCTACTGCTACAGCTGTACCGAGTACAGCAAATTTTAGATATTTTATCACTTTTTAATTCCCCTAATATTGAGTAATTGATAAGACAAACGTATAAACGCGAGTGAATGTTAAACGAATCGTGGACTCAGGGTCAATATACACAACCCACGAAACACAAAAAAACAACAAGCGTTGCATTTTAGTCACACCACCCACAGTCAGAACAGGTGAAGTACAGGACAATATAATGACACATAAAATAGCACTGCCCATCTTGCTCATCGCATCAGCAATATCTCTTTGCCTATTTACCTTTTCACTCCCCCAAATTGGTACAGGCATGTGGCATCAATCAGAAACCGCCATAGCCGCGCTTCATTTATGTGGAAGTATTGCTGCACTTGGCTTGCTACTACTCTCATTTACATCATCACTCACAGCAAAAACCCTTCGCCATCCATTAGTCATCATCCCCGCTGCGCTTGCCATTTTATCTCTTATTTTAAGCCCATTTCACGAGCTCCCCATACGTAACTTACTGGGCTCAACCAGAACAGGAGAAGGCGCCATATGGTGGCTAGACATCACGACACTCTCTGCCAGCATGATCATATTATGGCGTGTAAAGTTCTATAGAAAAGCATTAATATGCATTGCGTTTGGCTCTGCGATACTATGCTATGCGGGCACCTTCTTACATAATATATATGGCCTGCCATATACGCCTTATTACTTTAATGACTATCTCGCATATTTAATTTTATGCTTGGCGCCACTCTGCTGGAGCTGGCTTAAGAACAATTTTAAAAGCTCAGCAGCCTTTATTGTGTTCTATATAGGCCTCAATGCCCTTCTATACTTCACAAATAATAAAGCAATGATAGCCTTTGGCTTCACCGTGCCACTATTCATCTATATCTTAAGCTTAATGCAAACCAAGAATATAGTTGTTGCTAAACACCTTAAGTGGCTCGCTCTTATTCTCCTTCCCCCATGCGTTATATTTTCTTTTTACATGATAACAATACTTGGCGGAATCCAGGGCTTTTACAGCTTTAATGACTCAGGCATATTTATAACTCTAGCCTCACGTGCATATCTTATTCATGCAGGAATAGAACCCTTAATACATCATCCTGTAGATTTTCTCATTGGGACTGGTTGGGGCACATTTGTTGAGCATATAACGCGTTACCTACCAATAGACTGGCTAAAACTCACAGATTTTAGTGGCGCCCAGTGGGACGGCATGAGAGATGACCACTTCCACACACATAATATGTATATAGAAACGCTCAATGCTACTGGTGTGATTGGTTTAGCTCTTCTCTATATCTTCTATATCTCAATTTACAGATACTCTAAAAAAACGAACAAAGACCAAGCCCTGCTTCTCGCACTAGGGCTAACAAGCTGGGCGTCTTTATGGTTCATGTTCCCACTGCACGCGCCATATCTTTGTTTTGCAATCGCATCAAGCTGTAAAATGAGCTACGTAAAAATGCCGCGTTTGATCCATCAAAATGCCAAACCGATCATAATAGTCGTACTACTTATAGCACTAGCTTTACAAGCAACAACCAGTTATATCGCACAAGCCACAGCCATATCATATCGAAAAAACGAGCCTCAAAAGCTAGAAATCACTGATGCAAGCAGCTTTAACCAAACGTGCAAGATGACATACAAAGATTTTTCTGCAGGCGGTATACAGCTTGCGCGTATGCTACTCAACCGTACGCGCTACCTAGAAACGATTACAAACGAGGAGCTTAGAGAAAAAGCCAAAATCGAAATGAGCGAAGAGGATCTCAAGCCAGAAAACATACGCAAACACCTTCTCGAGATAAACCATATCTTCTGCCAAGCACAAAATTATATTAAAAATAGTAGCGCTTCGAGCATACAGCTTAATATCGCTCTACTCATGGCAAGGGGTGAAATCTTACTCGGCTTTGATGCACTTCTTACCGAGCAGGAAAATAAGTATTACTTAAGTGGCTGGCAAGAAAGCCTCAACACTTGGCTAGATATCGCACCAACACGCACAGACCAAGCAATCCCATTCCTTCTATTTAACATCATCCATAACAAAGAAGAAAACTCCAAAGAGCTCTTAACGCGCATATTAGATAATAACGCTCAAGACCCAGTAGCTTTATGGTTTATGGGCTTAAAAACCTTGAACGATCCAGACAAAACACAAGAAGGTCTCTCAATGCTAAAAGCAGCGTTAAATAACGGGATTGAAAGGTTAATGCCCATAGATGAGCAATTATTGAGTGATCTAAAATCTATCCCCTAATCAGCACGCTGCAAGATAACTACAAAGCGCACACCTTCTTGCTGAGTAGCTTTATTAGCTATATTCTCAGCATAAATTTGTCCGCCATGCGCGGTAATAATTTGCCGGCATATAGATAAGCCAAGCCCTGAATTATGGCCGTAACCTTCATGTTCTGGGCGTTCAGAATAAAAACGTTCAAATATTGTCTCTTCTTTCCCTTCGGGAAGAGGCAAACCATCATTACTAATCTCTACACGAATAGAACGCTTAGCATTAACCAGTTTAATCTCTATTTGACCGCCTTTCGGCGTAAAAGAGAAACCGTTAGATAGAATATTTTCAAAGACCTGAACCAAATTCCCATACTGCCCCCAAACGACAGGATTTAAAACCTGCGAGCAGTTTAAAATGATATCAACCTCTTTATATTTAAGCGTGTAATATAACTCACCACTAGAAAACACCACATGCGGCTGTCTAAGCAGAGGATCTTCATATCCTTGAACAACTTGATAAAGCACATCCGTTAAATCTACTTTTTTAAAAGATTCACGAAGTAGCTCCGTATCAAGCCTAGATACACGTGAAATATCACTAATTAGACGATCAAGCCTGTTAATATCATGAACAATAATATCCATAAGCTTCAATTTATCATTTTTCTTTTTCACGATTGAGAGTGTCTCAACAGCACTTCGCAGAGACGTTAAGGGATTTTTCAACTCATGCGCAACATCAGCCGCAAACCGCTCAATCATATCCATTCGCTCTTCCAGAGCCTTCGTAGAATCTCTAAGCACTAATGAAAGTTCACCGATTTCGTCCATACGGTCACTAAAATCGGGAATATCTTGAGCAACAGCCTTCCCCTTCCTGACATTTTCAACCGAGCGCGCAAGCTTTTTAAGTGGTCTAGAAATCGTACCAGATAGATAAATAGACAACAAAATCGTTAATAGAAATGTCACAGCAAAAATGCTTAAAAGCTTATACCAAACCTGAGCAATATCTTCTGATATCTCCTTCGCATCCCAGCGCACAACAAAAGCGCCGACTATTTGATCATCGTGCTTAATAGGCGCCGAAGCAGTTAAAACAACGGGCACATCGTCACCTTGCCATGCTCTAATTATATAATCACCAGCCAAGCTATCAGGTAAATTGGGGAAAACACCCTGCGCATCCCCAATGACAATTGGGGGCAAAGAAGGTAAATCCTTCTTCTCCGGCAAAATCGATGTTAAGAGCTGCACCATATCTTTCAAAACACGTACAGAATAAAAAGATAAATCATAATCTAATGAATCACTGCGCCGCGCTCTCATAACAAGATGACCTCTATCTCCAAATAAGAAAAAGGATTTGTCACTTTTTAGCTGCATATCCTCTAAAACAGATAAGAGTTGGTCCTTCTTATAATGCTGCTTCGCCTGATCATAAATATCACTGCGATTCAGCATAGTTGATACGAGCTGCATTTCTCGCTGAAACGTCTTTAACCTTAATTCAACCAAGTAATTATGATACTGTCCAAGAAAAGAGATACCGCCAAGAAGGATCAGCAAGGCAATCATATTAACAGCCAAGATCCTAAGCGTTAATCCAGTGATGCGGCGCTCAGAACCACCCCAATATAAATCGAGCAGGCGGTTTACTTCAAAATGACTACGCTGGTTCTTTGTATCTATACCCAACGCCGTAGAGAGTTTCGATTTCATCAAAATCCGTGTCTAGTTTTTTAAATTTCTGACGTACACGCTTAATATGAGAATCAATCGTGCGATCATCTACGTAGATATTCTCACCATAAGCCGCATCAATCAACTGATCCCTATTCTTCACATGCCCGGGGCGAATAGCTAAAGCCTTAATCAATAAATATTCCGTCACTGTTAAATTTAGAGGTTGCTCCTTCCAGCAGCACAAATGCCGAGCCTCATCCAGCCTTAATGGCCCTACTGTAATAATCTGCTCTTCACTTTGTTTTTGTTCTACTGGTGAGGAGTGAGTAAGAGCTTGCCTGCGCAAAAGTGATTTTATTCGCTCAATAAGTAAGCGCTGCGAAAAAGGCTTACTAATATAATCATCCGCTCCCATACGAAGACCAAGCACCTCATCAACTTCATCATCTTTGGAGGTCAGAAAAATAACAGGGATCTGAGAACTTTCGCGAAGGCGCTCTAAAAGCTCAAT
>MDSZ01046483.1_pt1 | contig 10623 bp, 8 predicted proteins | sample 811201 | NCBI WGS metagenome assembly MDSZ01 (sample SAMN05326647, study PRJNA326480) | marine metagenome | isolation source: seawater | place: Indian Ocean: North | collected 2010
AGTGTCAGACCATCATAAGAATGTAAAATATCAGTAGGAAATTTTCGGGTGGATGGAGCACCTGGAATTCCCGGTCGGGTTTCTCTAATCGCAGTGCGTGAAGCATCAAGGTATTTTTTTGTGTTTGCCTGAAATCCTTCCAATTCTTGGTCACTTGCACTTGGATCATGGTGAAAAATTGCCAAGGTTTTAACTTCTCCGCGAGCGGCAAGCTCAACCCCCATGAGGTTACTTGAATGCCCCCAGTCTTCTCGGATACCGATGGATTGAGAATGGGTGTAGGGAGCATCGAAAATTAGGAGGTCAGCACCTCGAATGAAATCAATAAAGGGATACTTTTTGGAATGAGCCGCATTCTTGTGTTCGGCATCGGTGGAATAAACCATTGATTTTTCCTGACTATCAATGCGGTATCCATAAGAGACTCCAGGATGTTCTTGTTGGTATAATGAAATTTTAGATTCACAAAGCTCGAGCTTGTCGCCTGGTTTATGAATTTCAAAAGAAACTTCCGCATTAAAGGTATCCATATCGATGGGAAAAAATGGAGTTTTCATTTGAGCCCTAAGGCTTTCTTCCAAATGCTTATGACCTCCATGAAAAATAATTTTGTTGGACGGATCGTAGGCAGGAATGAAGAAAGGTAGGCCTTGGATATGATCGTAATGAAGATGAGATATAAAGATGTGAAAAGTGGTGTTTTTTATTCCAGCCTTGGCAAATTCCTGACCTAAAGGACGGATTCCAGAGCCTCCATCAAGAATTAATTTTTCTTCAGAAGGGGTCTCGACATACACACAGGGTGTGTTACCGCCCCAACCGGAACTGGTATGAAAAGGTAGCTTGTTTTTTACGAAATCTATAATTTGACCCTCGGAGCGCAGGTCTTTTCCGCGAGCAATAAGAAGGGCATCAACAATTTTTTTGCTAATTTCGTCCGCTGAATAAGAAGTAGGAATGGAACCCCGGGTACCTTTGAAGTGAACTTTCATACAAGAAGAAAGGGATTCTTTTTCTTTATTTACCCCAAATATGGCAATCCAATTTTTATTAATTTAAACTTCAAGAGATTATTGAAGTTTGTGATCTTGGCTTGAAGAAAATCCAAGATAAGGTCATTTTCAAATTATGTCAGAAAGCTATGATATCGATCATCCGATTTATCAAGTCGGTCAGTCCACTTTGAGTTTCACTCAATTACTGAACTATTTCATTGATCCCGCATACAAGCGAGGGAACCTTTCTCGCATTTCGGATTTACATGTTAAAAATGGCAGACCGATAAGTTTTCGAATTGATGATGACCTCACCCCTTTGCCTGAAGGGAGCGGGGTCACCGCTGCTACGATTGAGTATATGTTGGGGGTTTTATTAAGTGAGAGGCATTTAGAAATCGTTTTAGATAAAGAAAACCCGAGGGATTTAGACACCGCATTCGAATGGGAAGCACAAGGCATAAATTTTAGGCTTAATATTTTTAAGGACCGGGACGGTCTCGCCTTTGTGATGCGGGTGTTGGCTTCAGACATTCCTTCGATTCAAGAGGTTGGTCTACCTTCGGAAAAAATATGGCAGGATATCACCACTTTGAAAAGAGGCTTAGTATTAGTGACTGGTGTTACGGGGAGTGGAAAGTCCACCACCATTTCCTCGCTGATTAATCATATCAATTTATACCGAAAGACCCGAATAATTACCTTGGAAGACCCGGTCGAATTTTTATTTAAAAGTGAAAGCTCGATGGTTTCTCAAAGACAAATTGGGCAGGATGTTCCAACTTTTGCCGATGGTCTACGGAGTGCTTTGCGGGAGAACCCAGATATCATATTTGTCGGAGAAATAAGGGATACTGAAACCGCATCCCTTGCATTAAGTGCAGCGGAGACTGGTCACTTGGTCTTTTCAACCCTTCACACCAGGGATGCCAAAGGTGCTTTAAGCCGGATTGTGGACATGTTTCCTTCTGAGCAAACGAAGAGTTTGTGCTTACAGCTCTCTTTTAGTTTGTCCTTTGTCTTGAGTCAAAAACTGGTTCCGAGAGCAGATGGAAATGGGAGAATCCTAGCCATGGAGGTCTTGAAAAATCTTCCTGCACTCGGTAACCTGATTCGTTCCGGAAATTGGCAGCAAGTTTATTCGACCATGGAGACCCAGGGGAAGGAAGGGATGATGACAATGGAACAACATCTACTACACCTCTACCAGCATGGGATTATTTCAAAAGAATCTGCAATTACCTATACCAATGAGGCTAGTTTACTGGAAAGATTAGGGTAACTTTTGATTTGAATAGGTCTTGCCTCGAAATAAAACGAATGAAAAGATTATTAAAATGAAGGCTTGGATGCTCAAAATTTTCGTAGTCTTATCGTTGGTGATATTGGCAACGATCCTCACCATTAGCTTTTTCACGGAGCAAGCAAATGCAGAAACCAAGCAATCTGATAAGAAACTGAAAACAAAAATGAATAGTGTAAAAAAGGTGGAAAAAACGGAAGAAGAGTGGAAGCAGGAACTGACTGAAAAACAATTTCATATCCTTCGAAAGGCAGGCACGGAAAGACCATTCGGGAAAGAGTACGATGAATTCAAGAAACAAGGCGTGGGGAAGTATTTATGTGCGGGTTGCGGGGCTGAATTATTTACTTCTGAAACCAAGTTTGACTCGAAATGTGGATGGCCTTCTTTTTTCGACCCCGCCGATGCACAAAATGTGAATACTTTCGAAGATTTTCATTTGGGTTACCTCCGAACCGAAGTTCGGTGTGCAGGTTGTGATGGTCATTTAGGGCATGTCTTTAAGGGGGAAGGATTTGATACTCCCACCGATAAAAGATATTGCATCAATGGTGCTATTCTAAAATTTGTTCCCTTTGAGACGGAGGCAAAGGCCACTCCAAAAGAGGAAAGCAAAGCCGAAAATTAATCAATCTTGCATAGTAATTTTGAATGATCCACTTAGAGAGTCCCCCCACTCACCTTTCCGATTGAATCAAATTCTACTGCTTAAAAATCATCTTTTAAGTATTTTTATTTTTTATTTTTCCTTGCTGTCTTCCGATGCGTCAGAACTTGACCGCACGGACCAGAAAACAGTGGAAGGCATCCGTCATCTTAAGGTGCCCGGATTTGCTGAAGATGGAAGAATTGCCTGGGAACTTCATGCCAATGAAGTCAATTTTGAAGAAGAAGGGATTTATGAGGCTTTTGATCTGGTTTTGAAGACCCTGACAGGATTTAATCAATCCAATGCCAAAAGTAAAAAAGGTCTTTTTGAGCCCAGTTCCGGAAAAGCATGGGGAGAATCCATGCTCGAAGTAGAGGGTAAGGGGTTTACTGCAGAGGGTAAAAGATGGTTATGGAGAAACAAGATTGAAATGGGGGATCAATTAATTGCATTTCAAGAAAAAGGAAAAGTGAAGTTCAAAGAAACTCTGTTGTTGGATGAACGCGAAGGCGGAAAAAAAGAAGGGGTCAGAAAAGATGGTCTGAGCTTTAAAACCTTAACCGAAGCGGAATACATTGAAGTCCTTGAGCTTTCTCCGACCCGAAACCGTTTTCTTCTCGAAAGAAATGTCATGGTAAGCTCAGAAGATTTAAAAATTTCATGTGACTGGATGGAGATCCTTTTTGACAAAGATTCAAATCAGACCAGCCCTTTGAAAAGCTTGGGCAAAATTTCAAAGATCCATGCGAGAGGAAAGGTCAGCATGATCCAGAAAGGTCGATCCTCCTTCGCAGATGAATTAAGTATAAATACCTTAAAAGGAGAAGCTATTCTCCAAGGAAATGCCCGAGTTGAGGATCAAGATTATGGGATCGCCAAAGGAAATGAAATTATCCTCGAAAGAGGGACAAGAAGGGCGAAAGTAGTCGGCGTTGATGGGAACCAGCCCAGTTTGCAATTACCTGAAATTCCTAATTTTGGGTTTCCAAATTAGTTACCCTAAAAAGCCTTGAAGCCAGAATCCAAAAATATACTCCAAGTTCGTGAAGTCAGTAAACGATACGGTGCCAGATTCGTGGTCAAGGGAGTTGATTTGAACCTTTCAGGTGGAGAAGTGGTTGGCTTGCTGGGTCCAAATGGGGCAGGGAAGACTACGACCTTTTCCATGGTTACAGGATTTACCAGACCCAGTAATGGCAGGGTAGAGTTGAATGGTAGAGATATCACCTCTCTACCTGCTTATCGACGAGCCCGGGAAGGAGTGGTTTATTTACCTCAAGAGTCTTCCGTATTTCGGAAACTTACGGTGGAGGACAATATTCGGGCTATTGCTCAGTCTCTAAAACTGGAAAAAAAAGAAGAGGATCAATTGGTCGAACACCGAATGGATGAATTAAACCTTACTCATCTTGCCAAGCAAAAGGCTTTCACCTTAAGCGGAGGGGAGCGTAGGAGATTGGAGATTACCCGAGCACTTGTACTTAATCCAAGCTTTCTTCTGCTGGACGAACCTTTTGGCGGTGTGGACCCCATAAGTGTAAGTGAAGTAATGAAGATGATTGTTTCTTTGAAAGAGAAGGGAATTGGAGTTTTTATTACCGATCATAATGTTAGAGAAACCCTCAGAATCGTAGACCGTGCCTATTTACTTTATGATGGAAAGGTTTTGGCTCACGGAGATTCTCAGTTTTTGCTTAATGATGAGCAAACCCGTTCCAAATATCTTGGGCAAGATTTCGTCGCCTGAATTTAAATTTATCCTACTATGAAAAGTGACCAATCCAATATTCCTTACTCGGTCGAGAGCATTGCAGTTCGAGAATTTTTTGAAGACTATGGTGAGCAGCTTCAACTTCGATTAGTAACCAGTGAAAAATCTCTATTCCGAAGTACGATCCGAGAGAGGAGTGTAAATCGTCCGGCTCTGGCAGTAACAGGCTATTTCAAGTATTTTGCCCACAAAAGAATACAGCTTTTTGGGGCAGGGGAGATGGGTTTCTTTCGAGAGCAATCAAAAGTGCGAAGGAAAAATGTGATCTCCACCATGGCCGGAAAAAAGATACCCTGTCTAGTGGTCACCCGTAATTTAGCCCCCACCCAAGAAATGATTGAAGTTTTAGAGGAGCACGGGGTACCGCTCTTTCGAACTTCACTGAGTTCCAAGGCCTTTACCACCGAGGTCACGGTGTTGCTGGAAGAGCGTTTTGCCCCCCGCTCATCTCTTCACGGTACTTTGCTCGAAATTCGGGGAATTGGTACCTTAATTCGTGGAGGCAGTGGGGCGGGTAAGAGTGAGGCAGCTTTAGCTTTAATTGAAAGAGGCCATAGTCTAGTCGCGGATGATGTTGTGAAAATTAAGCTTCTGAGTGACCACACCCCCGTTGGTTTTTGTGATGAATTAAACCGAGGTTTTATGGAATGCAGAGGAATAGGCATCATAAACGTCGAGAAGTTATTTGGTATTCGTTTTGTCAGGCTAGAAAATAAAATAGATCTGGTGGTTACCTTGCTTGAAGAGTCCAGCGAAAATGAGTTGGAAAGAACCGGCTTGGAACGAAAATACTTCGATATTTTAGGTGCTCCAGTTCCTCACATGGAAATTCCAGTTCGAGTGGGAAGGGACATGGCCCGATTGGTTGAGGTCGCGGCAATGGTCCAAGCAGCTCGACAATTTAGTTATGATTCTGCGATCGACTTTAACGAAAAACTTTTAAAAAAAATGAATAAATGATCATTCAAATCATTTTTTTACTCCGAAAACTTTTTTCTAAGTACCGAATTATCAAATAGCTGTGCCGATGTTGGAAATTATCGATATGTGCAAGCAAAAAAGTGCTAAAAACTTATGGACTCAAGCTTGTGAATAACTTGTGAGAAAGTTTCCGCTTTTATCGAAATTTTTTTCTTGGTTTCATTGGATTTCTTCTTCAAAACTAATGTTTCCTTTTTGTAACAGTTTTTAACCAACACCCTACGAATACATTTTCATTTTAAATGCAATATGCTGTATATAAATCACTTATGCAATTATTGCCTCGTTCCTGTGTTTGTATTCACCCATTTCAAAACCACCCACCTTCACACTCGGAAATGCCTTTCTTTAAGAGACTTACAAAGCACTTCGACTTGCTGTGAATAAATTCTGATTTCCTATGTCGTCCCCCGTTTCTACCCCTGACTCTTTCTGGAGTTCTTTAAGAGAGCAATTACTCGAGGTTATTCCTGCTGACACCTTTCGGGTTTGGTTCGATAATATGAGAGTCGGGCATTTGGATGAAGATGGTTGTGAACTGATCACACCCAATGAATTTTCTGCAATTTGGATCAGAGATAATTATTTAGATGTGATTAGACAACAAGCGGATCGACTGGTTGGTCATCCATTTACGGTTGAATTATTAGGAGACATCGGAGAAGGGAACCAAGACCTTGATATCAACAACCGCAATAAAAGTAAGGCTACTAAAACCTCCTCATCCCGTTTGACTGGTCCGGCTCTCAAAGGAAGATCTTTGGGAATTAATCCAAAAAATACTTTTTCCAATTTTATTGTGGGGGGTGGGAGTGAATTGGCACATGCAGCGTGTGTTGCCGTTTCAAATGCACCTGCTCATGCATACAATCCCTTATTTTTGTATGGAGAAACCGGACTGGGGAAAACCCACTTGATGCATGCCGTTGCTCATCAGGCACTGAATCGGAATTCAGCTTGCCGAATTACCTATGTTTCATGCGAAAAGTTTACTAATGAATTTATCCGGGCTATACAGGAAAATACCCTAACCAAATTCCGCTCTCGCTATCGGAGTGTTGATTATCTTTTGATTGATGACATTCAATTCTTAGCTGGCAAAGAAAGAATTCAAGAGGAATTTTTTCATACTTTTAACGAAATTTACGAAGCTCAACGTCAAATTCTCTTAACCAGTGACCGACCTGCTGGAGAAATTGATAAAATTGAAAGTCGATTACTTTCCCGTTTTCAATGGGGCTTGGTCGCCGACATTCAGGCTCCTGACTTGGAAACTAGGGTTGCGATTCTTTCCAAAAAAGCGGATGCCATGGGAATTTCGGTGGAACCTGAAATTATTGAGTTTTTGGCGAAGAATATCTCCAGAAATGTTCGACGAATGGAAGGTGCCTTGACCCGAGTCGCGGGCTATGTTGGACTTACCCGGAAAAAAGCAGACCTTGAAACCGTACAAAGATTACTCCGTGATATTTTAAGGGAAGAAAATTTAAGCCGGATTACGATTGAAACCATCCAAAAGAAAGTAGTGGATTACTACCATCTCAGAATGGCTGACATGTTATCGCGCCGACGACCTGCTAACATTGCATTTCCTCGGCAAGTTGCGATGTATTTATCCCGCATACTGACCGAACACTCCTTGCAGGAAATCGGTGGAGCTTTCGGAGGGAGGGACCATGGAACTGTGATTCATGCCTGTAAAACCGTTGAGAATATGATGGATCAAGATACCTCCATTAAACACTCTGTAGAATTCTTAAACGAACAGCTTTCGCAATCCATGGAATAAGGTTTGTTTTCTACTGATTGCTTTACCCCCTTGTCAAAGTCGTTTCTTTTGCTTAAAAATTAGCAAATATGAACATAAGTGATTTTTCAGATTCAGCAGATGCATCCAGCGGTTCAGAAGAAGAAGTAGTCTCGGACACTCCTTTGCAGACCGAACCCAATCCTGAGCAGAAAAGAGAGATAGCTCGATGGGTTGCTGAGGGAATGGGCTTGTCGGATGTGCAAAAAAAGATAAACACCGACTTTGGTGTCGTCATGACCTACATCGATGTCCGTTTTCTGGTTGATGATCTGAATCTAACCCTTGTCGATAAAGAGGAGGAAAAACCAAAGGAAGTACCAGAAAATAACGCGGAGACTCCCGGTACAACCGATGAACTCAATCAAAAAGATGGAGGAGTTTCGGTCGAAGTTGATCCGGTGACGCCACCGGGGGCTATGGCAAGTGGTTCAGTTACCTTTTCAGACGGACATCATAAACAATGGACTTTAGACCAATTTGGTAGGCTTGGTTTGACCGGAGGTGACGAAGAATATAAGCCTTCAGACGAAGATGTTCTGGAATTTCAAAAGCAATTGGATGCTGCCCTGAGAGGGAAAGGTTTCTAGTAAGCTTTTATAATTTACTCATTTCAGAGGGAATGTCGTCTTTTCCAGTTTTACGATCTTATTAAAGTCACGCTTTTGGGCAAGGGAGCCCCTATTCTGTAAATGATTCCAGAGATATATGTATTCAATAGATCTCTTTAGTCGGATTCCTTTTACTTCCTCTTTTTCCAGGGTAAATCTTTCCTTCTCGATTTGATTGAAATTTTCTTTTTCGACTACGAGTTGCTGCCATTGATTTTGAAAATTAAGTTTTTTAAGGAACAATTCTTTTTCCGGTCCACTAAATACCTTTAATGATTTTGGGTGATAGGGATTTACCAATTCCGGGTAAAATTTTTTGATCCTAGCTTTTATTTGATCTCTTAATTTCCGAGTGGCAGCCAAAGATTTATTTTTTTTCTGATCCCATTCTTTTCTTTTTTGTTTTAATAACCCTATTTTTTCATCTGCATCACTGATAGTCGGCCACTGCGAAAACCCAAACTCCAAAGCCAGAGAGCGGATCACCGCGATTTCCTCAGGCTCTGCTTTGGATAAGATATTCTCATGAGTTTTTCTTTGTTTCTGTTCCTGATCCTTTTGAAACAATTTAATTTGAGCCGAAAAAATGGTTCGAAGCCAAATTTCCGAAGTTTTGACGGGAACATCAATGGTGTCCGAGTTAATCACTACATAGGCATGGGCTTCGGCAAGTGAAGTGTTTCCATTCTTGTCATAGTCTGCTTTTGGAATTTGCATACCCATTCGAGTTTCTCCACATATTGCTTCCCAGAAAGACGTGCTGTATTCTCGATAGTCGCTTTCGGTAATATCAGGGGTACAACCCGCAGCAACCCGGTCATGGGTGGTTGCAAAAAAACCAACTCTTGGAGAGGTAGATAGACCCTTGCTATGGTTGCCCTCTTTGAACATATAATGAGCAAACCCCCCGCTGTAGCACTGAACCATGACACAAACTGTTTTTTGTTCACTGGGTAAGTCATCTAATTTTTTAGAAAAATTCTGCATGCTTAAATTTTGATTATTCCATAGGTAAGCGGTGGTATTATGAGGTTCTTTTTTAGAGCCTTTTCCTCCATGCCCCGTAAAATAGACCAAATTAAATCTGGTGGCATTGGCCTTTTTTTGACGACTAATCCATTGGTCCAAGCTAGCAATCGAGGCAGGCCCGTTAGTTTGAAGCTGATTGCTACGGTACTGGTGATTGAGCCCTTTATTTTTAGCGAATATTTCTGCTAACGCACGGTTCACAAGTGGTATTTCCTGCTTGGGGTCAAAATATTGAAGATCTCTGGCCGGATCATTTCCATCTGCGAAAAAAAGCAAGGAAGAACTCTTGGAAAAGCCGAGTTTTTCTTTTATTCTGAGAAAATACTTAACATTGCTCTCCAGGGAGAACTGATTGCCCGAGGGAGAATAGCCTCCACCCATGATCAAGACTTCATTTTCATTGGCTTGTTGAAACACTCCAGCAGCACGATCCAAATACGGGTTTTCACCCACAAAGAGAGGTTTTTCATTGGAGTCTGGCGGTGCCGGCAATTTTGAGTCAGGAGGACAGCAAAGGATGGAATTAGCGAGTACCCCAAACAAAAAAACGACCGAAAGAGATGTCGTTTTTTTAAAGAAAAAGATCATGAGCCAGAGAATTTGTTCTCTCAATCTATCTTGAATGAAGGAGTCAGATAAAGAGCAAAATGAATCGATATTATTTTGCTCGGATCCCACCCCGAATTTTCCCTGCTTCCACGGAACCAAAATTTTCTTTGAATGCGGGATCCAAGGGGCGATTATTCGGCATTGAAAGCCAAATCCTTAAAAAATGCCTTTGGCGATCTTTTTCGGGAAAATCGGTAAAGGCAGTGCGTCGGTGCAAAGTTGTCCAATTATTCAAAAACAAAAGATTCCCTGGTTCTAGCCTGAAACGGGTTTGAATTTCTTCTCTCTCGCAGACGCAATCCATAAAGTCCAAGGATTCTTTTTGAACCTCTGACAGGCTGGGGCAATCAGGATCTTGGTCTGCCCGATCAATTAAAATCCGAAGATAGGAGCAAGCAAAGAATCCTTCTTGAGAAGAGAAAATGGGTTGCATGCAGTAGGGCTTTGGATTTTCAGAATCCATGACATGACGTTTATAGGGGAAAGGGGTACAGAGTACCTCATAAAGATCCTTTCTTTCCTTTTGAATTATTTGGGCAACTTCTTTGCTGTTTACAATCTGGTTTTCTCCTCCTGAAGCGGCAGCTTGCAGGCATAGAAATCCAATCACATCACAGCGGTCGGTATGGAAACCAAGCTTTCGGTTGGAATGGGGCCCGCGAGCCCGTTGGTCTTCCTTGGAAAAGCCATGATCGACTACATCCAGAACTAATTCATTATGGATACTTTGCGAAAGAGGATGACCGATCTTTTCGGCAAGTTCTAAAAAGCAGGCTTTGGGGTCCTGCAATAAAAGCGATTCTGGGAAGGCATGGGCCACAAAATAAATTCCACTTTTATTTTCTAATTCATCCCTTAAGGATGCTAC
>MDSZ01133135.1_pt1 | contig 10623 bp, 7 predicted proteins | sample 811201 | NCBI WGS metagenome assembly MDSZ01 (sample SAMN05326647, study PRJNA326480) | marine metagenome | isolation source: seawater | place: Indian Ocean: North | collected 2010
AAAATCTATGTCTTCATTATAATAATTATTTAAAATTTTTATAAAGTCATCATCCTTAAAATATTTCTTATAGTTTCTATGTTTAGATTTATTCAAGTGTGGTAAAATAGAAAAATCAATTTTCAATCTTTTAAACAGTTTATTTATACCTTCATTTAAATCTTCAAAATGTATAATTGAGTTAACAAGTTTTTTAGAATTTTTATGCGATATATAATTTATCTGAGGCTTTATTACATATTCATTTTCTTTCATGATTTCAAAATATTCTTTAAGACTATAATTTTTTAATTCTGGGTACTTTTTTAGATATACACCTTTGTATTTATCTCCAGTATGATAAGAAAACATACTGATTAAACGATCAAATGGATTTCTTACGACCACAAATGAATAGAAGCTTTCCCAAACCTTTTTTGTGCATAAATAAGATGGGTAAAGATGGCTGGTTTTTGTATTTATACCTAAAGCATTATAAATAGAATTCCCAGCACATTTAGGATTATGTAAAAAAATTATTTTTTTTTCTGGAATGATATTAGAATAACTATTTTTATTACGATATACATCTAGATGATATCTGAGCTTGGCTAAAGAATTATTCATCACATTTTTATTTATCACTGCTAAAATAAAAAAATAATTAAGCTATTATAAACAATCTCAATTATTTTTAATCTGACCATCTATCGCGCTAGTAAATCTGACTCCAATATTATGTCTATTTTATAATTGTTAATTAGATTGAATTCGATTTGCATACCCTAGTGGTAATTCTAGCGATGAAAATTAATTTCTGAAAATAAATTATTTTTCTCCATATGAAATTATCGTTACAACTTAGTTTTTATTTGGTAAGGTAAACCACTTATTAATTAAATCTTTTTTTAGCATTTTTGATAAAAAGTGTATATCATCATAATAGTTTTCTATAATTGATTTTTTCAACCTAGAACTTATACCTGGTTTTTTCGGATTTGACGTATTTAATGCCAGTAATTTTTTAAATAAGCCAATCTCTTCTACATTAAAAAAAAATTTTATGACCTTCATAATAACAACTATAAAATTTGGCGGAAATGATAAAAAGTCTTGCAATATCCTGATTCTATATTTCTTAAATTTATTCTCAGTTTTAAAAATATTTTTATTATGATGAGGTAATTTTAAAAAATTAATAATCTCATGATATGTAGTTTTAGGTTCACTTGAAAATTTTTCGAAGAAAATTATTTTAATCTGACTTTGTGGAAAAAATTTTAATGCGTTTTGTAACTGAGCACCGTATCGAACAATATTCCTATAATCTAATTTCGATTTTTTTATGTTGTCTATTTTTTCTTTAGCTGTAGACTCCCATGCACTCTGGAAATTTTCATTTGTCTCCAATCTTCTCCAAACCATTTCAGCATGCCAAGATTGAATTACTTCAATTGGATTTCTTAGAAGAATAATTAGCTTCGCTTTTGGAAAATCTTGTGCAATTTTTTTAATGGCAATATCTGAATATAAATAAAGAACAGATGATTCACCTACTGCCAGATGGTTTTGATTTGCATTTTTAAATAAATTAAGGTAATCATCTTTATATGCTACCCTATCCTCGTTTAATATATCACCTGAATAATAGTGAGGTCCTTTCATTTTGCTCATGAAAATATTTGGATGCTCAGACAAATATTTATGCAAAGAAGTAGTGCCAGTTTTTGGTGCACCAACAATAAAAAAATTGGGGAGTTTCATTTTTTATTAAATAAAGAAAAAATTGTAGGATCAAGTTCTAATTTTCGCATTATAAAAAAAGTCGAGATTATATTATAAAAAATTACAGAAACAGTTGTTGATATTGCACATCCAATAATTCCGTATTTAGGAATAAGCAAAAAATTAAATACCATATTCATTATGGCGCTCAAGCCAGTTAATACTGCTGCTATTTTCTCGATTTTTGTCATTATCATTAGGTATGTGACACTTCCACAAAGAACATGAAATAAGGAACCTATTGTTAGAATCAATACCACACTATAAGATTCTAAAACTGAAATTCCATAAATACTTAAAATATTTTTCCCAAACAGTAAAATAAAGCCTGTACTTAAGATACCTGAAAATAAATTTATTTTAGAAATTAATTTTAATTTCTTCTGTAATTCATTTTTTTTATTTTTAAAAAATAATTTTGATATAGTGGGTGCTAAAAATACATTTACAGCATTTAAAGTAAAACCGACTAACACTACTAGCTGAGATGCCAATGCATACGATGTTAAACTTTTTGTCCCTATGAAGTAGTTAATGAAAATGTTATCTAAGTTTATATTTATTAAACTTATAGATTGGATAAAAAAAATATATAATGAGATTGATTTTAAAAAAGGAATTAATCCTTCTTTATCAGATTTGAGTTTTTTTATTGGAAGGTTCTTTTTTATGTATCTATGCGAAAATACTATCATTATTACTTGAAAAATCCCTATTATTAAAAAAATCTCTAATGCTCCTATACTTATCCATTGACATGTATTTTTTATAATAATGATAGATGCTATTAAAAATAATTGTCTAAAAATCAAATTTAGTTTCAGATAAAAAGACATTTTTTCTATTGCTCTAATAGCACTGTTATAAATACTTGTTATAGATTTAAGAGGAATTAGAATTGAGGAAAGCAATATCAAATAAAATTTGTCTTCAAAAACATCCAATGAAAGCATACTAATAAAAAAGAAAATACATGATATAACAGTACTTAGAAAAAATACGAATCTCAAGCTCTTATTTAAAAAAAAGATGTAGGAGTTCAGGTTTTTGAGTGAAAAATGTTTTGATAAAAATTTTAATCCAATATCATCTAAGCCCAATACCCCGATAATTGAACAAAAATTGATTAACGATAAAAAATATATATATCTACCATAAGATAAAATCCCAATATTTTTGACCAAAACATAATTAAGTAAAAATGAAAACAACAGCCCAAAAATTTTTAAAATAAATGATGTTGTAATATTTCTTAAATCATTATCATAAAATGCATTTCCCCATGAATTACTACTCATTAAATCATTGTTTAAGCTTTTTAAAGACTCCAAAAAATGTATAATTCCATTTTTGCGGTATTATATGATTGAAAATATTTTTTGCCATTCATTTCTTCCAAAAAAAAGCTAAAAATCCAGTAGCAGAATAGCTTACTAATTCCCAATATCTTATTTGTAAGGTAATTGGATATGCCCACCTGCTTTAGCAATTAAATCATCATTAAGGCATTTTGTCATATCTTTAAAAGTGAGTCCACTTTTTTTTATTTTATTTTTTAATTCTTCCGAATATTCCGTGTTATCCCATCGATTAACTGCATATGATCTTGCTTTGCAATATTCAATATATCTATCTGTATGATTTGAACCAACCTTCCCATATATCATTTGAATTATAACCCTCTCTTTTCCAGGTCTATTTGTTAAAAAACCAGGCAAACGTTTATAAATAAAATTATTTATATAATATCTTCTTCCATAATCAGCTATACTACCATGAGCTATTGATACATTACCTTTAATCATTCTAAATCTTTTTGGATATCCAACATGTATGCATGTTAATTGCCAAATTAGGATATCACCTGGTTCAATCGGTGCATTATCAACTATTACAAATGAACCTGGAATTTCTTCTACTTCTCTTTTATTTGACCCACTGTAAAAACCTAACCCCTCAGAATGATTTATATGATCTTGAAGATATATTCCTACTCGCACAACATCATAGTCAGATTTCCAATCTGGGCCATTAAAATCTTTTCTATCAGGGTTATCTCTATGCCATGAACCACCCAATCTACCGTTGATGCTTTCTATAAGTAATCTACCGTCGCCAAAATAAATTAAATCCCCACCTAATAAATTTTTCACTATATCTATTATTCTAGAATCGTAAACTATATTACCAATCTTAGGATTTGTTAAAATATCCGCATCAATTGTTTTAATACTGCTTTTAGAATTAGCATCTTTTCGTAGCTTATTTACCTCATCCTGATTAAAAACATTTTTTACTAAAGTCCAACCATTTTCATATAATTCTGTTTTTGATTGTTCAATATTATTTGTTTTTTGGTAATACATATTCATTGAGATTTTTATACTTTAAATATTGTAGTTATTGTCATAATAAAATAGGTTCGAAAAATGACATTTTCTCTACCCAAATTAAACCCTTACACTTTCAATAATGTAGTTCTCAAATCTAAAGATCGTTTATAAGATCATAAAAGTAAAATTTATTTATCACAAAAGGTGGCCATTCTTTATTAAAATATAGTTTATTTACAATGATTCATTAATAGCCAGACTTATTATAAAAGCAAAAAGCCAACCAAACTAAGATGTAAACTGTTTTTTGGCTTTTTAAAATTCGGATTTCCTACATCTGTCTTTCAAGAAAAGTTCTGTTTCTCTCTAAGTTTATATTTTATAATAATTATGCCTTAAATAGGTAAATATTATTCGATACAAATGGAGACATCTAATATATTCGATTCATTTATACATTTATTATTTTTATTAACTCCCATTTCCAAATCCCGACTAATAAAACAACAAATAGTATTTTTCATGATCTACTAAATTTGATTCCAAGAACCTTTATTTAGACATTTTCATGACTAGACAATCACCTTTACTACTATTAAATGAATAAGTTTTTAATAGAGCCATTAAATAATATCTTAGTTTTATTTTATCTTTACTAGATAGAAACAATTTGTTTTTTGATTTTCTATAAATTAGTTCAAATGAGGCTGCTTGCTTGCTTAAATTATTATATGATGAAAATTCAATATTTTTAAATCCAGTTTTTTTTGCAATCAATAAAAGAGACTTGATCGAAAATATATGTACATGAAGAGGAACAGCTAAATAGTAGTAATATTTTTTCAAAATTTTGAATGATAGCGAGTCACTATTTGGGACTTCAATAGCAAGGGTTCCTCCTTTTTTTAAAGCATTATAAAATGAATTAAACAGTCGATAGACATCAGGAACATGCTCAACACAATGAGATGACATTATATAATCGTAATAGTTAACCATTTTATCTAATTCTTCAATTGATCCTTGCTTTATCTTTAACTTGGCTTTTTTACCTGCCTCTACCGCCGCATTGCTGAAGTCAATACCTTCAGAATCCCATCCTATATAATTAAGAAAAGATACTGAATCACCAGAGCCACATCCAAAATCTAATATTTTCCCATTTTTAATAAATCTTGGCGTATCGTAATTCATAGGTTTACTTAATAAATATTTACCAAATAATGCCGCAGGGAAAAAATTATGTTGAGATAAATGATTGTATCCTAAAAAATATTTTAGATAATTTAATTTTAACCAGACACCCCTGTTTTGCTTATACGAAAAGTTAAAATCAACTTGAGGAGGCGATGCTGAATAATATTTATCTGAATAATAGTTCCTCAGATCAGTATCATTTGGAACTGGGAATTGAAAAATATGTCCACATTCATTATTATTACACTTAAATAAATCCCATTCACCATCAAACCCATACAACATATCTGTCACCGTCAAGTATTTATCTGATTGACATTTACATATTACACAAAGAACATTATTTTTTATCATAACTATAATTTCTTATTAGCAAAAAATTAAATTAAAAATTTTCATTTATGATTATTAATCGTCTTTGTTTTATTGTACAAGAATTTTTGAAAACTTTAATGAAAATTCTTTGTATAAATGATTAGAAATTATAGTATCCTATATATGAAAAAAATTAAGAAAATTTTGAGCTTTTCTATTGAACTCATCAGGAAATCTTCTCGAATTAAATTGTGAACCTATTTCCGCATTATTCCAGTGATATATCATAGTTAATAACCCAAATAAATAAACTCTATCTATGAATATTTCAGTCCTTGGAAAAGGTAAATTATTATCATCTCTTACAACTTTATATGATTCATTATTTTTATTAGCATTTAGTAATACCCCTCTATCATCTAGTCTAATGAAGAAATAATAATCCTCAACAAGTTCAGAATGATTTAAAGCAATTTTATATGCCTTGGGTAATAATCTAAATAAAGGAAGTTCATTTAGATATTTTTCATTAATTAATTTTTCATAATCCATCTTCGCATCTTTTATATTATCTAATCTTGCTTGAATGTCTTCTTTAGAATATTTTTGTGACCTTGATGATGACGGAGTTAAATCCTTGGTATTTATCACACTATCACCACCATCATCTAATACGACAGCTTTAGGATCTATTTCTAATATTTCTACAGGGTCTGCAACTCCTCTGAACTTATTAAGTTTTGTTAATTGTCCACCCAAAACATATTTACCAGCAAAAGGTATGTTCACCTTAGCTTTTAAAGCTGATGTCGTAGTTAAATATCTTTCAAAAAATTGATTTTTCTTTTTTAAAGACTCTTTAATTATTTCCTTATCATCTAAGTCAAAATATGTTTGAGGATATGGGCCAGCACCAGTATAACTACACAATAATATATCAATCTGAGGGAAATAGTTTTTTATTTTTTCAAGAAAATATTCGTCAGTGATTATATCATTAATATTTAATACTAGGCTACTTCCTTCATCTGATTCATACTGAACTGATAATGCCGAATCTACATCGCTAATGCTTCCCGTTTCATGAGGTATTATGTTTAATGTGGTATTGTCTATTTTTTTACCATTTTTTTCTAGAATTATTCTTGGCAAAAAACCGTCACTTAACATCTTCTTTTGTAAAAAATTACTTTTAAAGTCACTAATAACTATTTCTTTTTCTCCATAAACATTAAAGTACTCTTTTAGAAATTTTGGATCATAATGGTCTGGGTGGATATGAGAAATATAAATTATATCTACATTGCCAATTTTATCGATTGGATTTTTTAATAAGGGGAAATGAAACCAGCTACCATCATAAGCTCCTTGGGTAAACCAAGGGTCACACAAAATCTTAACATCTTCCGTTTCTATCACAACACAAGCAGAATAAATGTACCTTACTGAAATACTCATTTATGACATCTTTTATTTTAATTTAGCAAATAATATAATACACTTTTTTACATCAAAAAGTATCAAAAAATAGTAATCAAACATTGCTTGATTATATTATTTTATGATTTCTCAATCAGGCCCACTCTTTAGATTAAATATATGGGAATTCTTATCATCATATACCATACTTTCAATTAAATCAATTACATTCATTTCATTTAATATTATTGCTGACTCGTAAAAGATTAACCATTCCCTTTTATCAATAGGTCGATAATTTGTATCAATCACTCTACTAAAAATATTTAATACCTCTGACCAGTCTTCATTACTATAATAATAATCTGCTTTTTCAAAAAAATAACACCAACAATCTTTTTTACCAAAGTCAGAACCAAATATAGTTGCTATTTTTTCATTTGGTATTTTATGTTTAAAATTTTTATAATTATCTTTATTTTTTTTGAAATTGCTACTTAGAAAAGAATTACTAAAATATGTGTCTTTTCTTTCTGAATCCCTTACTTTCATACAAGATTGTTGATCAAAATTAACCCATATTATTTTTTCTGGATCTGATTCAAAGATGAAAGCCCCTTCTTGTTTTATCATAGTATCATTTTCAAACAATTTTAGCATATTGTCATTCACACCTGGGTAAAAATCAATCCAATACTCAGGGAATTCTGTATCTAATTTTTTTGAATACATATAATTTAATGGGACAGAAAAAGCTTTATCTCTTTGTATGATAAAATCCATTCCATCAATTGCAATAACCGATCCTTTTTCAATTTCTGGAAACCTCCAGAATATTTGCTCAAAAAATGCTTTTTGGCGCTCCCAATCTTTTATAAAATTAATTCTATTATCAATGGTTTTACATATACAAAATCCAATTAAAAAACTTAAGAAGAAATATCTGTGTTTAATATTATATAAGAGGAAAATTAAAAATAGCACGCTCGACATAATGACTTGAAGAGAATACCTATCATGTTGATGATTAAGAATTATTTGCCTATTTCCAGCCCAAATGAAGACAAGTGATAAAACTCCTAAAAAAGAGTAAAATAGAATGTTGTTTTTGATTCTATATTTTTTAATATTTTTAAGACTTAATAGATATCCAAAAATTCCAGAAAAAATTAAAATCGTTAAATAAATAAAAGTTTTTACTTTGGGAATGCTTATTATGTTTTCTACATGTAAGCTATCATTAAAACCTACACTAGACAGATCTACCCTAAATGAATTTATCCAAACTCCAATTAAAGATTCATAAATATCACCTATTATTTTTATGTAATTATCTACAGTAAATATCAAAAATCCTGTCTTATCGAAATTAAAAACGTCTATAGATTGTAATGCGGGTCGACTACTTTCAAAAAAAAACCCACGATAGATTGCTAAAAAAAACGCAGTGGCTAAATATGGCATGGATATTCTTGCTATTTCTTTCCATGAATAATCTTTTGGATTTAAAATTTTAATAGTATGATAAATTATCATCATCCTGTATATCTCCATCCCCAAGAAGTATTCTGCATGAAAAAATATTAAAATAGTAATAGCCAAAGATGAGAGGCATAGTAAATAAAAAATTGATTTATTTTCAATTTTTTCTATCGATAGTAAAGTTAAATAGAATGATAAAAAATAAAGCGAATATAAAATATATATAATGATGAAGGTAACAGATACTGAGTCATGACTAAACCCAGGATAAAAAAATACTAAAAATGGAATCGATTTTAAAATTATCTCATCATTACAAAATTCTAATATTTTTATAATTTTATAAACAACAAAAGAGAATAAAAGTTTGGTTGAGACTAAAAATAATTGAAAGTATATTGGGCTCTCAGGGAAAAAAATTTTAGTTAATATTTTATTATAATGTGATAACGGGCGATCATCTGAAAATGCTGATTTTATCGCATCATAATCCCTATTAAATATAATTGTGTGAAAATTCCAATCATCCCAATAAAATCCACAATATATGGCTAGAAAACTGGTTCCAATAATTGATATCAGTAAAAATAAATAATAATAATTGGCTGCATTTTTTTGTAAAGTATTCATCATCTGATATATGTTATTTTTTTACAATTTTAATAGTTTCTAAATTTATTGTCTCCTTTACAACAAATTGAGGTGAAGCATTAAGAGAAATATAAATTCTTCCAATATACTCACCAATTATGCCTAACAAAATCATAATTGTTCCAGTGCTAAACACAATAGACGCTAAAATTGATGGAAACCCAGTTGGCATGGCAGGGCCTATAATAATTTTTTTGATTATTATATATAAGCCATAAATGAAACCTGAAAAAGCAAACAGAACGCCAAGAAATATACTTACTCTAAGAGGCTTAATTGAAAATGAAGTAAGACTACTCATCAATAAAGATATATTTTTAGATAATATAAACCCATTAACATTATCATCTGCTCGAGTTCTATGTTTCATTTCTACTTGAGTTATATTATGAGTAACACGTAATGCCAAACCTTCGAAACTTGGATAGGGATTCTTGTATTTTATTATTTCATACATTACAAATTTTTTCATAACACTAAAGTTTTCAATACGCAATCCTTTAGGTTTACTAAATATTGCATTGGATAATACATAATTAAAATAACTTCCAAATTTTTTCCATTGCGATTGTTTTTTGCCAAAATATTTAGCAACAGAAATATCGTACTTGCCTTTTTCTAAAGGATGAAGAAGCCTCCAAAATTCATTCATTGGACATTGAAAGTCATCATCGAGATTGACTATATAGTCACCTTTAGCATAATTATAACCTGCCATTATTGCTGAGTGTTTACCCATATTTTTCGCTAAACTAATTACTTTTATCCTAGGGTTATCTTGCGAAAGTCCTTTTAGTTTTAAAAAAACATTATCTGGAGATAAATCATTAATACAAATAATCTCATAATCATAATTTGGTTTTTCTGAAACAATCTCTATTATTTCTTCAATCACAGGCTGTATTGTTTTCTCACTTCTATAACAAGGTATTACGAAGCTCAATAATGTAGACATGCTTTTAAATTTTTCCCTTTAATTTTTAATACCAAAAATGAATATGCTAACAAATCATTCATTTCAAATTTACTAAAACTCTTCCAGTTAATTTTCCATTTAACATTTTATCAATTTCTAAATTTAAATCCTCTAACATACATTCTTTAGCAATCATATTTATATTTTTTGGTTTCCATTCGTTTGCTAGCTTCGTCCAAAGTTCCTTTTTATATTGTTTTGATATGTATTGTGAATTAATCCCGATTAATTTTATACCTCTAAGGATAAAAGGTAAGATGGAAGTATTCAATTTTTGCGATGTTATATTACCAGTTGTAATAACTGTTCCTCTCTTCATACAGTTTTTTAATAATCCATCCAATGTTGCTCCACCAACAGTATCAATAGCACCTAACCACATTTCTTTTAATAATGACCTATTATATTCATCTAATAAACTTTCACGATTGATAATACTTGATGCACCTAGTTTCATTAAAAATTTAGTGGCCTCAGTTTTACCAG
>MDSZ01180187.1_pt1 | contig 10623 bp, 8 predicted proteins | sample 811201 | NCBI WGS metagenome assembly MDSZ01 (sample SAMN05326647, study PRJNA326480) | marine metagenome | isolation source: seawater | place: Indian Ocean: North | collected 2010
CAGCAGGACCCAAGGGTGGGGTTGTTCGCCCATTAAAAGGGATCGTGAGATGGGTTTAGACCGTCGTGAGACAGGTTTGTTGCTTGGTGGTAGAATCGCCTGGTGTTTGATGGAAGGGGTCCTTTAGTACGAGAGGAACGAGGACTCGGGGCCACTAGTTTACCAGTTGTCTGACAAGGCAAAGCTGGGTAGCCACGCCCTGAGGGATAAGAGCTGAAAGCATCTAAGCTCGAAGCCCGCCCAAAGACGAGACACCATAGAACACTCGTAGAAGACGAGTTTGATAGACTGCGGATGTAAGTACGAAGCTTCGGCGACGTATTCAGTCCAGCAGCACTAATCGTTCGAGCATCTTTTTTCGTGCACTTGCATCGCGAGTGCCCTTCATCGACGAGCTCATGCCAATGCTCCCAGCGTGTACACGCTGCGTCCATCCAATTCGAAAGGAGATGGGTGCACGGTCATAGCGTAGGTGTTTACCCGGTCCCATTCCGAACCCGGAAGTCAAGCCCTACTGCGTCAGTCCTGGTACTGTGGTACGAGAGTCCACGGGAACGGCTGTCACTGTGCCCCTCTCCTTTCCTCCTCATCCCCGAACCCAATTCACCCGAGCGAGAGCGAGGTCAAGGTTCAATTGCAACCGTCAGGAGGCCGAAACATGACGATTGCCACCACCGACCTTCTTGGTTCGGATCAGGTCGGCGTCTATCTGGCCCGTGTCGGCAACGTCCTCTTCCATCCGTTGGAACTTGAACCGACCTCCATCGAGTTGCTTGACGCAACGCTCGGCCTCGAGCGGTGCCCAATCTCCATCGGTGGCTCCAACCTTGTTGGGGCTCTGCTCGCAGGCAACAGCCGCGGTATGGCGGTCGCCGACATCGTCTCCGACCGGGACATCGATGCCCTGACGTCCTACGGTGACGTGGTGGTCATGGAGGGTGGCGTCAACACGGCAGGGAACCTCATGATCGCCAACGAGCAAGGTGCCGTTGTGTCCCCTTCCATTCCCCGAGATGGCCTCGAAGTCCTGGCCGATGTGCTGAACGTTGACGTTGCAGCCACCACCATCGCCGGTCAGGACGTCGTCGGGTCCCTCGCCGTGTGCAACGCGCAGGGCGTGCTCTTGCATCCTGACGTGACGGCGGAGGAAGTGGAGGTCATCCAAAGCGTCCTCGGCGTGGACCCCATGGTCGGTACGGTGGCCTTTGGTTCACCCTACGTCGGAGCGGGCTCCTGCGCCTCGGACACCGGTGCCGTGGCCGGCCAAGCCACGACTGGACCAGAATTGAACCGACTTGAAGACGCCCTCGGACTGATTTGATCGCCTCCGCGAAGATTGAAGAGCCGCTGTCATCGACGTGATGGACATGGGCGAAATGCTGTATCAGGGGAAGGTCAAGCAAGTCTGGAGCACCGACGATCCCGACCTCCTTGAATTCCGATTTACCAACCAGATTTCGGTCTTTGACCAAATCATCCCTTCGTTGATTCCACGCAAGGGCGAGACCCTCAACCGCACCACGGCTCACTGGTTCAAGCTCGTGGAAGAAGCGGGCATTTGCGGCACGCACTTGGTTGAGGTGAATGCCCCCGACCGTTGTCTTGTTCGCAAGGTGGAGGTCATCAAAGAGCCCGGCATGGTTCCCCGAGATGCTGAGTGGGTCTTCGTCCCACTTGAGTTCATCATCCGTCATTACCTCGCTGGGTCCGCCTGGCGCAGGTTCCAGCGCGGAGACATCGACCCGACGGTGCTGGGCATTGAGGGTGAGGCCACCTACGGCATGAAACTCCCCAATCCCCTTGTGGAAGTGACCACGAAGTTCGAAGCCTACGATCGATTTGTTGACCGAGAGGAGGCTTTGGCCATTTCGAACATCACCGAGGACGAATTCGACAGCATCATCCGCGCTGCCCTCGCGGTGGACGAGATCATCGAAGCCGAGGCCGCAAAGAACGGCCTCATCCACGTGGATGGAAAGAAGGAATTCGCGCTTGGCCCCGGTCGAAAGGTCGTTCTGGTCGACACCTTCGGCACCCTCGATGAGGATCGATGGTGGGATGCTGAAGCCTACGCCGAAGGCGAGTGCGTCGAATTGTCCAAGGAATTCGTGCGCCAGCACTACGTCGATACCGGTCATCAGGCCGCTTTGCAAGAGGCCCGTGACACGGGCGCTCAAGACCCACCGATTCCTGCGCTCCCGCAATCGGTCATCGACGAAACCGCTGCGCTGTACGCTTCGATGTACGAGCGGTTGACCTCGGGGACCTTCTGAGCGTCATGCATGGCTACGGTGCAAGAGCCCAACGCCACGTCGTTCCGCACCGCGCAACATGGCCGCGAGGTGTTTGACCGCGTCGCGCAATCCGCCGTCAAGGGGCTCATCTGCAGCGACGGTCCAACCCCGTCCCATCAGGCCAACCCTCAGGTCCTTGACCTCTGCACCGTCAAGCCAGCCGTGCAAGCGGAGCCCTCCCGCTCCCTCGGAGGCGCTCGGATGGTCTTGGTCGATGCCCATCGCCAATTGTTCAATGAGGTTGAACAGGTCGTCAAACGCGCCTTCGTGACCTTGCGTGGGACGCATCCAGGTTTGGAGGTAGGTCAGCAAGGAACCGTCCCCGGAAGGGAAGCGTCCGAACCGCTCGGTATGACGGTCATCAGCCACCTCAAGGCGTGTGCCGTCCTGCCGACGCTCAAGCCCGAGCAGGAAGGTCAGCGTCGCATCGTCCATCCCAACGTCCGCTCGGCACGATGCTGTTGATGCGTCACCGAGTCGGTCCTTTCGTGCTGGGTCCAAGGCGATGACCTCCTCCCATGCCTCGGTGGAGGTTGGCGCATGGATGGCTTCGAGCACCGCTTCGATCAGGTCCCCTCGAATCGGGTCCAAGGTGTGGAACGGCGCGGTGCTCGCGGTATCCATGGCGCGCCCACCTGCCTGTGGGTCAAGACCCTTCCTCAGTCGTCAAAGAAGCGAGACATCCGTTCTTCGAGGGAAGGACGAGGTGCATCGCCCTCGCCGTCGAGTTCACGTCGAAGCATGGCCAAGCGACCAGATGCCCCTTCATCCGGGATGTCGATCACCTCAGGTTCCTGCTCAACTGGTGCTTCGGGTTCGTCTTCGTTCTCGATGTCCTCAAGCATGTTCACCACGGGCTCGGGGCTGGTTGCATCCTCCGTTGCAGGCACATCGGGGGAAGTTCCGACTGCATCGGTCGTGGTGTTCGTCTCCTCCTTCTTCACGAGAGGACGTGCTGCTTCACGGGGGAGGAAGAAGCGGCCGCCAATGGCCACCACAAGCAGGGAGGCCAAGGCCCACAACCAATCCTGGGTGCCAAGATCAAGTGGACTCGGCCCACGGTAGATGGCCGTGGCGGTGTCGTCTGAAGGATCGTCATCCACGTCGAAGGGAAGGTCGCAGCGAACTTCTGCGGTGATGAGGCCGTCTTGAGCGAATCCAACGCTCGTGAGGTCGACGCTCAAGGTCGGTGCAAAGGCGCCGGTCACGTCGATGAGGATGGACGTGCTGACCGAACCTTCGCTGAAGGTCAGGGTGCACGCCGTCTCCTCAAGGACCGCTGCACCTTGCTTTCGCACGCCGACGTTGGCGAACCCGTCTGCGATGTCGAATCGTTCGATTCCAAGGTTCCAGCCTGCCGTTCGGGCGGTGGCCTGCCATGTCCCGTCCTCGACCGTCGTCCCCCTTGCGTCATGCACAGTGAGGCTGACCAGCACGATGCCAGGTCCAGGGGTCCAGGATGAGGCGTTGATCGTCCATGTCGTAGTGCCGTTGTTGGTGAGGACCTTGCTGGTGGTTGAGAGCGGAACGGCCACTCCATCGTCCGTGGTCACGGACCATGTGATGTGGTCGATGGAGGAACTGCTGCCTTCACAGGACCACATGCTTCCTGAGAACGCAACACGTCCGAACTCGTCGGGCACAGCATCCGCCGTACAGGTCACACTCACCGTGGGTGGCGCTTGCCCAATTTGATGCACTTCGAGCCCATCTTCACCGATTTGGATGCCGTATTCTCCTTCGGTGATGGTGTGCAACACACGCGTTCCATCTGTGAGATCAACGGCGGCGGTTCCACCGACCACACCCACCACCACAGGACTGGAGGCAAAGGCGACGTCGGCTTGACGCACTTCCAACGAGACGTCGATCGGGTCGAGGCGCGGATGGTCGATGGTCACGGTGATCAAACGCCCCGTTCCATCCCAATCGCTGGAAGGCTGGATGGACACCGGTAGGCCTTGGACCTCACCGGGTGCCAGCACCATGCGCATCGACCCGCTGGTGGTCCATCCTTCGGGCAGACCGCTGAGCGTGAGCTCGATGGTGCTGAGGTCGTTTCCATCGTTGCGAACCCAAGCGGTTGGCATGCCTCCGCTGTCGCTGAGGTACCACGCACCTTCCACGCCATGGCTGATGGCGGTTTCCGCGGACATTCGAACCGGAATCTGATGCTGGCTCGAACCTGAACCGTCACCGTTTGAGATGCGGAGGTTGAGGGTCCCCACGTCTCCCGCCTCTGTTCCGTTTGGTGGTGTGACGTTGATGATCACCGACGATGCACCGAAGGGCTCCACGTGCGTGCCGTTGGCTGGGAGCGAAACGGGCCACCCTTCAGCGACTTTGGAAAACCACGGGTCTTGGTGGCTGTTGCCGAGGTGTTGTATGGGGACGGTGATGTTTCCACCGCTGGGCGGGACCACGAGGTCCACACCCGTCAGGTTGACCGCCCATCCTGAAGCCCGAGCCACCACCAAGTTGTGGGTCAGGTTCGCAAGGGTCTGATCGTTCCACAGGGCCTCGATGTGAAGGGCCAGCGTTGTTCCATTCCAGGCATCAGCAGGGACCTCGTACGCCGTCTCCATCGTCGTGGATGACCCCACCTGGACGACGTTGCTCTGCATCACGTCCACCTTCCATGTGCTCGTATCGCCGTTGATCCATTGCACAACGGGACGCACACGCAAGGAGAACTGATCTGGAGCGTTTCCGAGGTTGGTCGCCGTGACGTTGAATGCCAATGCGCTTCCGGGAAGCACGGTTTCGGGCAATTGGGTGGTGTTCAGCGACCATGAGCGATCTGGTGCGGCCGCCACAGGAACCAGCACGCTGTCCGAGGCGCTCCCGTTTTGCAGCGACGTCGCTGTAAGCCTGAGACCAAAGGTCTCCAAAGCGGGGACGTCTCCGTCCACCACCACCGACATCGTCAGGAAGGAAGATCCACCTTGGGCGACGTTCTTTGTGGGTGTTGGTGTTGACCACGACACGTTTCCTGCGGAAGGTGCAGGGTCGAGGGTCGCGACAAATGCGTAGGTGTCCGCATCGTTTCCTGGATTGCTCAACCTCACGGTCATGTCTTCTGTTTCTCCCACCTCAAGGATCGTAACGTTCGACGTGCTGCTCGGCTCGACGAGCATCAGGGTCACGTCGTTGCGTTGGAGGACGTGCAAACTGAGCATGACATCCCCCGATACAATGTTGTCACTCGTCAACGTCCACATGTGCCGTTGCGGGGGCGCGTTTGCGGGCATGGTCACCTTCAGGACAAAGGTGCCCACGGTGTTTGGAGCCCCGTTGAGTTCCAGGGTGGTTGAGTTGATGCTCGCACCTTCGGCCTCAAAGGACCACGTGCTTGGAAGGGAGGCAAAGGGCGTGCTGTTCCATCGGACCACACCGCTGTTGGGCAGTTCGGCATCAACGGTGTAGGACACCGTTGTGTTTGGGAAGGTGCGTTGATGGGGAGGTTCAACGGTGGAGCGACTCGCGTGGAAGATGACGTCGAGCACACGGCAAAGCTCGTCCTCGCCTTCTCCAATGCAAACGGTGAGGTCGACAGAAATCGATTGGCCGTAACTCACACTGGTGGGGACGTCAACACTGGCTCGAAGCATGCGGAATTCATCGGGCTGCAGGGTGAGGGTGTACTGCTCTTGGCCTTGCCCATCCTCGACGCGAGGGGTCCCCCAGGGGCTGGTGGACCAGTCGATCGACGTGGTGGTCTCCACGGCGTTTCCGAGGTTCTCAATGGAAAACCAAGCGCTGGCCACTTGGCCTGGTTGCCCGTGGCCTGTGCTGGATGCCGTGCCATCAGGTCCCTCCATGTCCAACCCTCGTGTCCTGAGGACTTCCACAGGGACACGTACCGTGGCGTTGGCCTCAGGATCACCCACGCGCTCGACCCGAACGTCGAACCATCCCTCTTCGTCTCCAAGGGCGGTGCTCGGGACGCTCAAGTCCCACGCCAGCGTGGCCAGGCCACCTGCAGCAAGGGTGAATTGAGCCGTGGAGGCAGATGCGAGGGACCACCCGTCAGGCAAATCTTCGTCCGTCCACGTGGCTTGCCACGTGGTTTCTCGAGTACCCGTCGACCGCACCTCCACTTCCACGCGTGCGGTGGTCCCGGGCGCAACGTTGGGGGCATCCACCGGTCCGGCGAGGTCAACGGCATATGGCCGACGGACTTCCAGTTGGAACGACACCTCGTTGTTGTCTTCACGCGCTTCGGTGATGTTGTTGTTCGGATCTAAAACGAGCTTGAATTCCGAGGTGCCAAGCGAGGCCGTGAGGCCGACGGAAAACGAAGCGGTCGTGCCTTCTCCGCTTGGATCAATCGGTTCCAAATCGTCCAATCGGAATCTGGAAATGACGACATCGTCCTTGAGCAGCACCGCATCCACGTCGTCCAAGGCCGCTTCTGTGCCGACGTTTTCGAAACGTGCCGAGACGGTGTAGGCCTCTCCGGGGTCTGGATCTTCAGGTGTGAACAACAGTGCACGTCCGTCGGAGAGGGTCTCAAGGTCGGCTTGCCGCTGGGACACCAACATGTCACCGATGAGAATGTCGAGGTGGCCATCACCGTCCATGTCTGCCGCGGCAGGTGCCGCCCACGTGCGGTGGGGGAGGGCGACGGGGTCTTCCCATGGTGTGGACACGTCGGTTGGAGCCCCAGTTTCGCCATCGAAGCAATGCAGTTTGCGTCCGAAGGCGACAAGAAGCTCGGCTGGGCCATCGTCATCAACGTCGATCCAAAGCGGCGGAGCGACGGCGATTTCGTCGTTGTCGTTCCCACTCCCACGTTCCATGGTTCGGCTCCAGTCTTTGACGGGAGGGTCGGCGGTGATGTCATGGCAGCCTGCCATGCCTTGACGGTTGAAACTCGTTGCAGAGGTCGAGTACCAGGTCACCCAACACAACCGATCGTGGACCCCATCGTTGTCGATGTCCACAGGAAGGGGCGGAGCATCCGCGTAGCCGTTGGGCGTCCGGAAGGAGAAAATCTCCGTTGTCGACGTCAATTCCATGGCGACAAAGCGTGCGCCACTGCCTGACGTTCGCCCGTTCGGATCGGTGGGGACGGTGAGGATGACCTCGGGTTCAGCGTCGGCATCAAGTTGGACGATCACGGGACCTGGCAGGCGCAAGCGCGGCGCATCCTGATCCGAATCGGTCCCTGGAATCGGTGCTCGCTCCCAATCCAGAGCGCCGTTGTCTCCGTCCACCTTCCATGCCCACATGGCGCCGCTCGATGCGTCGATGGTGGTCACGACGAGGTCGACGTTGGAGGCATCGATGCGGACAGCGGTTGGGTCGGAGGGGTGGGTGCCTCGGTCAAGGGCAACCTCCCACAAGGGCGCGCTTGGTGAACTTCCACCCAGCGGGAGGGCGATCAACGTCGGATCGTCGGTCCCCTCGTCCACGACAGCCAACACCAGATCATCCGACCCGTCGAGATCAACGTCAGCAAGGAGGGGTTGGGTCACCGCCCTGTGGCCGCTTTGTGAAGACGGTAAATGCGGGGATGGAGCGCTGAGGCTGTAATCGGCTTCCGACCATGTCCACAGCCGTTCGTTGCTGTGTCCGGTTCGAACCCAACCTGAAGCATCGCACTCCAATTCAGGCGACCATGCTTGAACGTCCAGTCCGCTGCTGGTGTCTTTGCTGACGATGATTTCCACGTCACCGTCATCATCGATGTCCGCCACCACGGGCGTGGCTCGGATGGTCTCTGACGCGCCGAGGTTGACTTCCCAAGCAACCTTTGCGTCGTCACCGGTCACCAGCCGCATGGTGTGCTCTGTCCCGTCGCTTGAATCGAGGATCAGGGCGAACATGTCGCCTTCTGCACACCGCTCCATCGCGACATCGGTCCGGTCGATGTTGGCGGAGAGGTCCAAGATCAGGCTGCCGTAGGCGGTGGTCCCTCCGTCTTCGCTGCCCACCCAGTTGATGACAGGGTCATCGATGGTGCCGAGCACGCTGACGTTGGACACGCTTCCCATGCCCGGCCCGCCGGTTGGTGCGTGGTGAGGCATGGTTCCGTTTTTGTTGGCGGATCCCATGTATTGCGGCCACGGCTGCAAGGGCGCTTCATCGCCTTCACCGGTAGCGCTGGGCGCAACCTGCAGCGGCAATTCCGGAGGTTGCACCAGGCCCATCCCAAGTGGGAGCAGGAACATCAGAAGCAGCAGCGTGGCCACCCCCTTTCCATCCCACAACGACCGAGGTGGGGCGTCCATCAGGGAGAGTGGGCCGGGCGAGGTTGTTATGGGTTTGGTGTGATGGGGACGCAGAACGAGCGCCTGCGCCCCAAATGCTCAACGCCGTCACCGTGCGCTTCATATACGGGTTGACGGACGGCAGGACGACTTCGGTCGCTCCTTCCAGAGGCCCTTGCCTGTGACGGACGGAACCGGTTCCCGGCCCGTGGAGTGACCCGGGGAGGAACCAGCGATGTACAAAATCGTCAGCAAAGAGGACACCATCCGCATTCCTGCGGAGTACATGCGTCGTGGCGCTTCGCTCGACCAGCACATCGACCGCTTGGCGATGACCGCCTTCGAAGGTCGCTTCGACGAGCAGAACCGTTTCGTCCTCGTCACCTCCAACCACGAAGCCATCGGTCGTGGCCGCATCATTCACGGTGACGGTGCCATCTACCAGAAGGTCAAGTTCGACGCCGTCGTCTTCTGCATGGAAGATTACGAGGTGGTCGAGGGTGCCGTCTCTGAAATCAACGAATTCGGTGCCTTCATCCGCATCGGACCGATGGAAGCCCTTCTCCACAAGTCCCAGATCATGGAAGACATGGTCGATGTGAACGTTGGAGCCGGCATCATTGAAGGCCGCTCGGGCGGCAAGCGTTTGGCCGTCGGCTCACACGTCCGTGCCCGCATTGTGTCCCTCTCTCCAGACACCACCGATCCCCGCCGGTCCAAGATCGGTTTGACCTGCAAGCAGCCCGGTCTTGGTAGCCAGGCTTGGGAGAAGGACAACTGAGGTGAGATGATGCCAGCACAACCCTTTGCATGCGGAGAATGCCACATGATTTTGGCCGACAAGGTCGACCAATGCCCCCGTTGCCCAAGCGCTCGTGTCTCGACCGACTGGCAAGGCTTTGTCATCATCATGCAGCCTGAGCGCTCGGAAATCGCCAAGCGTCTCCAGGTCAGTCAACCTGGGCAGTATGCCCTGAAGGTGAACGTCTACTGAGGAGAGATTGCCATGGAAATCGTCAACCGTACCGAAAACAAGCTTCTCCAACGCGTGGAGATTGAATTCCGATGGAAGCACCCAAAGCAATCCACGCCCTCCCGACAGGCGGTCATCGAAATGGTCCGTGGGCTTGAGCCCGGAGCCAACCCAGACTTGGTCATCGTCAAGGACTGCAACACGCGGTTTGGCATGGCCATGACCACGGGTCGTGCCTACGTCTACGCCAACACTGAGGCCATGACCGTCGAGCCAGCCTACATCCACAAGCGCCACGAGGCCCTTCACGGCGGCTCCGCCGAGCCCGCTGCAGATGACGACGGAGGTGAGGCCTGATGGGCGACAAGTGGCAGAAGGCCAAGGTGTCCAAGTTCGTGGTCGGTGAAAACGGCCTCGAAATCAAGGGCGAGTACTGTCCGGAGCCTCAATGCGGCCCCGGCATTTTCCTTGCCGTTCACGGCAACCGCAAATCCTGCGGTCGCTGCGGTTACACCGTGAAGAACGACGAATGATCACGCTTCGAAGGCACTCCACGTGCCGTCGTTGTCGACAATCATCACTTTCGATTCCGTGGAATAGACGGCGACGTCGACGTTGTTCTGCTCCATCCGCTTGAAACCCGAGGATGAGAGCAACACCCGCTCCCTCCATCCAGCAATCAGCCAGCCCTCGTGTTCAGGCGACCACAGCACTTGCCCCGGTGGCCCACTCAGTCTGGCCGTCATTCGAACCGTGTCGCCATCCAGCCACAAGGCATCGTGGCTTTCGGTCAGGAGCAACCTCCCTTGCGGCCCGTGGGCCACGTCGCGGATGGGCTGATCGGATGGCGCCCGTCCGAGCGGCACAGCGGCCGAGCCGTCGAAGCTCACCCTGTGGCTGGAGCCATCACGCAACGTAACCAGAACCGTTTCATCGTTCTCGCTGTGCAGGTGCACGAGCCCAGCACCGAGTGAATCCAGGGGTTCTGGCAGGGTGGTCCGCTCAAGTTCGCGCCCCTCGTCATCGATCAGATACAGCGCATTTGGATGCAAAGCCAAGACCACGTTGCCGTGGTGTTCGATGAGCGCCAAGGGTTCAGCGTCGAGTGCGTGCGACCACAGATGGCCTGAGGGATGAAGGG
>MDSZ01255231.1_pt1 | contig 10621 bp, 13 predicted proteins | sample 811201 | NCBI WGS metagenome assembly MDSZ01 (sample SAMN05326647, study PRJNA326480) | marine metagenome | isolation source: seawater | place: Indian Ocean: North | collected 2010
AGTGGTGGTAGCACTACACCAATAATTTTGACTTAGAATGACTTGTGGGGTGCCAGTTTGTGAGTCACACGTTAGTATAGGAGCGGTAGAACATCCACTTGTAGTACCAGTAACATTTAAATCAATCCAAACAGGTAAAACACACCCATCATCATAACCAATAATGTTATCAGAGTATACTACCTCTCTGTTAAAATCTTTTTCATCTGACGCTAAAAAGAAATCATAGTATGCACTATAGTTTAATTTAACATCTAGTCTATTAAAATAATAATTGTTTAAATTTTGTGTTCCCATTGATTATAAATATCATTCTATTGTAACTTAATATTTATTAATAAAGATTGTGTAATTATGGAAAAAAATGAACCTATAGTATTATATAAAGATGACATGGAAAAACTCCACTCATCTGGTATGTTAGAAAAAGATGACATTACCTTAGTTTATACCCCTGACCCTGAACTTCCTGAAGCATCATCTTCTACTGAGGATGAACCTGTGGAAGGTGAGTTAGAAGAATTAGTAGATTTTGATGGGTCTGTGTTAGGTAGTAAGGTACCTTTAGGATATATGAATAACAAAACTATTTCACAAAGAAAAACCACTGATGCGGTGGTTCCAGCTACTAGACAAGGTGGAGAACAAGGTAAAGGTTATTTTTATAAAAGATACTGGGGTGAGTCAGTAGAGGAAGTCGGAGAACATGATATGTCTAGAGTATTAGGTATGGATGCGGATGATGATGGTGTATTAGACACTGACACTATGACCGCGGGAGAAGTTAAAGAAAGATTTAAAGACGAATACAATTTAGATGATTTTGAGGATAGAATGGAAAAAAGTGGTGTTGTAGGAAAAGGTAAAAGTAGGAAAAAGAGAATTTTTGAAGATGAAGATATTATGAAAATGATGGAGGTAATATTACAATCCAAAGATGACCCAAAGGATATTACCGACACTTCTGATAATTTATTAGACAGAAAAATTTTACAACTTAAAAAATATATGGACAAACAAGGTTATTCCGTAGAAGATATTATAAACAAATTAAAAGGAGATGAATAAAGACTTAAAAAATGATTTTTATTCACTCCCGAAAGAGTTACTATTACACCTAAATGATAATTTAAAAAATAGTAATGATTCTCAGAGTGGTTTTAAGCGTTTGAAAGGCATGTGTGACCAAAAAGGTATGGGTTATACACAAGCTAAGAAAGTAAAACATGAAATGGAAAATGGTATGGAACCCCAAGTTTACAAATTAATAGGGGGTGATGAACTTCTTTCCTGGATTAATGATAAATTAGATAGAAGAAGAGATATTGTGGATGGCATTAAAAGAAATAAAATGAGAGCAGGTCTTCCTAATCAATTTAAAAAAACCCACACAAAAGATAAAACTAAAAACAGTACAAAGGTTAATATCCCAAAAACTGGGAATAATTCTGACACAATAATGAACAACAGGGCTATTTATGAGAATATAGATAGAATAAATAATTTAATTAAAAAAGTAATTTAATATGCAAAATCAAGCTCCAGACCCAGTTCCAGGTAGAAGACTAACAGAAATGTCTACTATGGAAAGAGAAAAATTAATAACAAGAAATGTGTATAACTCTGAAGATGGTTATAACTCTACTCACCCTAACGCTTTAGCTACCGGTGATGCTAAAGGAAAGGGAAACGCTAAGTATTTAAGTGTTTTTGACACTGATGGTACTGGTAGTAGTGTGGATATCTTAGGTAATGGTGAAGCTAACACAGGTAGAATAGGTAACATTAAAAATAATCTTTTTGGTAAGGATAATCCTTATGGTTCAGGTAACATAAAATCTGGAGAAGGTTACTCACCTACTGTAGATAGAACTAATGCTTAAAAATGAAACTTTACAATAGAGTAAAAGAACTTATTATTGAAGCTGTAGCAACTTCACCTATTGTTGATGCCATAAAAAACAAACATGTGTGTGAACTTAGTTACAAAGATGATGCTTCTATAGGGCCTGGTAAAAGAGTTATAGAACCAGTTGCTTTAGGAACATCTAAAAGAGGTAATAAGGTTCTTCGGGCTTATCAAACTGAAGGTCCTTCTCTAAAAGTAAACGAAGAGGGTGTACCTTTACCAGACTGGAGATTATTCCGTTTAGATAGGATGGATTATTTTAATCCAGTTAAAGGTGAGGACGCAGCTTTTAAAACATTTAGTATACCTCCTTTATATAACCCAACAGGGGACAAGTCAATGAATACAGTAGACGTAAACGCTAAATTTTAAAATATGGATTTTAATACACTACAACAAAACTTAATGCAAGCAAAGAAGGTAATGAATAAAGTAGATGGAATACCTAATGGTACAATACAAAAACCATCTATACCTAGTCCTAATTTACCACCAGTTTCTAATAATTTTAATACACAAAGTATTAATTCGGTTGTTAATGAAAATGCATCACTTAGCACCCCTACAGTTACTACTGAAGCTATAAAAAAATCGGGACTACCTGACGATATAAAAAAATTAATGATAGACCACCCCATCCCTACAGTTAAATTCGGTAGTTCTGTGCCAGAGTCTTTAATAGAAGGTGCAGCAGAAAAAATGAAAAGTATGGGGATGCCTGTAAATGAATCACGAAACGCTGAACCACAGGCACCAAAACTAAAGAAAAACACAAACACCAAAAAATTATCATCTACAGGTTTAAAGACAATGATTAAGAATGTAGTTAGTGAATCTTTAGAAGAACTTATAGAACAAAAACTTAAAAAAGTAATTTCTGAATCTAAAAAAACAGAAGACACCGTTCAAATTATGATAGGTAATACTATTCTTGAAGGTAAAATTACTTCAACTAGAGATTTATCATAACTAATCTCTTTTTTCCTTTGACATTTTTCTGGCATTTATCTATTCTTTCACTATGACAAAAGCAAAATATAAAATTTTAGTATGTCCAAGTGATAGGACTGGTGTTAGTAAATTTAGGTCAGTGGACCCACACATTAGATTACAAGAAATGTTTCCCGAAGATTTTTGGATTGACATTGATTACGCACCTAAGTGTGAAGATGAGAACTTTTTTAAGCAATATGATTTGGTACAATTTCATAGAAGTATCGGGCCTGACTTTGCTAAAAGTCAAAAAGCTATAGAAATATGTAAAAAATTGGGTATACCAACAGTATGTGATATTGATGATTACTGGATGCCTACTGTGGACCACCCTGCACATGCAATTGTAAAAGAGAATAAACTTGACCATATGATTACAGAAAGTTTAAAAATTGCAGGTCATATCACTACAACCACTAAAGTTTTTGCACAAGAAATTAAAAAATTAAATCCAAATGTTTTTGTTTTACCTAATACTGTAAACCCTAGAGAAAGACAATTTCAACCTAAGAAAATTGACTCTAAGGTAATGCGTGTAGGTTGGTTAGGAGGTTCATCCCATTTAAAAGATTTAGAAATACTTAACGGAGTTTCCCAAAAACTTAATGGTTCACATAAGGGCAAATTTCAATTTGTGTTGTGTGGGTATGATTTGAGGGGTAGTATGACAGTTATAAATCCTCAAACTAAACAACAACAAACTAGAGATATTGAGCCTCACGAATCGGTATGGTATTTGTATGAAAAGATTATTACGGATGATTTTAAGATATTATCTCCAGAATATAAAAAACATTTACATAGATGGGAAAAAGGTGGTTATGATGATATGGAATTACCATATAGAAGAGTATGGACTAAACCTATCACTACTTACGCATCTAACTATAATAATTTTGATATTTCCTTAGCTCCTTTAAAAGAACATATCTTTAATAAGGTTAAGTCTCAGTTAAAGGTTATTGAGGCTGGTTTTCATAAAAAAGCTCTCATAGCTCAAAACTATGGACCATATCAAATTGATTGTATAAACGCTATAGAATATGGTGGGACAATAAATCCAAAAGGAAATTCAATATTAGTAGATACAAGTAAAAACCATAAGGGTTGGTACAAGGCGATTAAGAAGTTAATCGAAAACCCTAACCTAGCTTCGGATTTAGGTGAAAGATTATATGAAGACGTTCAACCTTACCATATAGATGTGGTAACAACTAGTAGAGCAGAACTTTACAGAGAATTAATAAGAAAAAGTTAAACCAATTAAAAATAAAAATATGTATTACTTAGCAATCGTAGCATTTGAAACTGGTGTTGTTGACAACCAGGGAAACCCAAAAGTCAAAAAATTTAAATATATTGTAGAGTCTGAGTCTGTTTACGAAGCGACTCAAAGACTATCAAAATATCTAACGGAAGATACTAGAGACTCTGAAATTGTTTCTTTAGTTAAAGCCCCGTTTGAGGATATTCTACACCCACAACTTACACCTAATTACTATAAATTATCTTAATTTTTGGTTAATTAATTTTTTTTTCTTATCTTTAAAAAAAAAAAGATTATGAAAGAAAACATTAACAAACTATTATTTTTAGATATTGAAACTGTGGGGGTCGCTGATGATTTAGACGACCTAGGTCATACACACCCCCAACTTTTAAATATTTGGCAATCCAGTGGTGTTGATTATTTTAAACGAAGATACCCAGAAGATTACGAATTATCCTCCAACGACTTATTTGTTAAAAGAAGTGCATTATTACCAGAGTTTGGTAAGATAGTGTGTGTTTCTGTTGGATTTATATTAGATAATGGTGAAATAAAATTAGATAGTTTTTACGGTGAGGAAAAAGAACTTTTAAGTAAATTATCTAATCTTTTAGTACGCATAGAAAAATTAGATTTTAAATTATGTGGTCATAATATTAAAAACTTTGATTTACCTTATATCGCTAAAAGGATGTTAATTAATGAAATTAAAATACCTTCTATTTTACCTAACTATCAAATTAAACCTTGGGAAACTAAGGTGGTGGACACTAAGGAAGTGTGGAACTTCAATTCATTTAAAGGATTATCTTCACTAGAGTTAGTATGTGCTTCTTTAAATGTACCTAACCCCAAAGATAATGAGGTGAATGGTTCAAATATGCACAATTATTACTATAATAATAATGATATTAATAAGATTGTAGAATATTGTGAAGAAGACGTTAAAGCTACAATTAATCTAATGAAAAAACTTAAACAAGTATGGTAAACATAAAAAAATCTATACAAAAAAAGATGAGTTCCACATTAAGGGAGCTCAAAAAAATTACAAGAGAAGACCAAAAAAATGCTGATATTGCTTTATTTGAGGATGTCGGTCTCGATTTAACCAAAATGGAAAAATTAGCGGTAGAGACTCAGGACTCATTTGTCAAAAGTATTCAAATAAAATTTAAAAATGACTCTAATCTCCCTGACCCAAAATATCAACATATAGAGGATTCTGGTTTTGATTTTAGAGCAAATATAGAAGAAGACGTAACTTTAAAACCTTTAGAAAGAAAGTTAATCCCAACTGGGTTATCGTTTGAGGTTCATGATGAGTACGAATTACAGGTTAGACCTAGAAGTGGATTGGCTTTAAAACATGGAATTACTGTTTTAAATACACCAGGTACTGTAGATTCTAACTATAGAGGTGAGGTTAAAATAATCTTAGTTAACCTATCTAACGAAAAATATACAATTAAAAGGGGTGATAGAATAGCACAAGGAGTCATATGTTACGTTTTAAAGACTAAGTGGTCATCACTTAAAAAAGTTATAAATTTAACACCTTCTACTAGAGGTAGTGGTGGTTTTGGAAGTACAGGAAAATAATATGTTGTTATTCGATAAAAATATGAAAGTAATACTAATCACAGGAGGAGCTGGATTTATAGGGTCTAATTTAATTTTACACTTTTTAAAAAAGTACCCTGAATATATAATTCTAAATGTAGATTGTTTAACGTATGCTTCAAATCTAGAAAATTTAGAATTAACTAAATCTTATAACAATTACCATTTTATTAATTGTGATATAAGAAACAGAACCCAACTAGAAGATATTTTTAAAGAATTTAACCCCCAGGGTATAATACATTTGGCCGCAGAATCTCATGTAGATAATTCCATTTCAAACCCTAATATTTTTGCAGAAACTAATGTTATAGGTACTTTAAATTTATTAAATTTAGCACTTAAATATAAGGTAGAAAGATTTCATCATGTGTCTACTGATGAAGTTTTTGGTTCATTAAGTTTAACTGAACCATCTTCAGTAGAAAATTCTTTATACAAACCTCGTTCACCTTATTCAGCTTCAAAAGCATCCTCTGACCATTTTGTTAGTTCTTTTTATCATACTTTTGGTTTAAATACTGTTATGACAAACTGTTCTAATAATTTTGGACCACACCAACACGATGAAAAATTATTACCCACAATTATAAGAAATTTAGTAAATAGGGATGATATACCTGTTTATGGGGACGGAAAAAATATTAGAGATTGGTTATACGTCGAGGACCATTGTACAGCGATAGATTTAGTGTTCCATGAAGGGAGAAGTGGGGAAAGTTATAATATAGGTGGAGATATGGAATTAACTAATTTAGAAATCATAGATAAAATATCTTTTTTATTTGATTCACTAACAAATAATGTGGATTCACATAAATTAAAAAAATTTGTAAAAGATAGACCTGGACATGATTTAAGATATTCTATAAATCATGATAAAATAACTAACGAGTTAGGTTGGTTGCCTAATATGGATTTTGATTCACACCTCATTCACACAATAAAATATTATATTAAAAGATATGAAACACAATAGCTTAACAATTGCTTTTTCTTCCAGAAAGGTAGACCCTTATTATGTTGATATACTAAAAGCTACATCAGGTATTCATAATATAGAAATAATCCCTTTCGATAATCCTGATGGTACTTCTCTAACACACTTATATAATGAAGCGTTGGATAAGGCAACCAATGAAATTGTTCTTTTTTGTCATGATGATTTAAAATTTGATAAGAAAAATTGGGGTAGAAAATTATTAAACCATTTTAATAGGCAAAAAGATTTTGGAATAATTGGAATCGCTGGTACTAGATATCTTAGTAAAACTGGTAGGTGGTGGGAGGATTGGTCTAAAATGCATGGTGCTGTTAATCATGAAAAAGATGGTAAGAAATGGTTAACTCGTTACTCTAAAGATATTGGTAATCAACTAGATGAGGTGGTTTTAGTAGATGGTTTATTTTTTGCGGTCAATAAAAAAAATATTAAGAAAACTTTTAACAACGATATAAAAGGATTCCACTTCTATGATGTAGATTTTTGTTTTAGAAATTATCTAGAAGGTGTAAAAATAGGTGTGTGTACCGATATTAGAGTTACACATCTATCTATTGGGGAAACTAACGATGAGTGGGAACGTAATAGAGAGACATTTGCTAATAAGTGGAAAAAGGACTTACCTCAAAAAATTAACAGGACTTTACGTAAGAACGAAAAACTAAACATATTAATAGGTTGTTTAAATTTTAATGATTTTACTGGTTCTGAATTACATGTTTATGAATTAGCTAAAGGTTTAAAAAAAGCAGGACATAATGTAACTATTTGTTCTAATATAGGTGGTGATATCGCTAAAAAGATTCAATCTTTTGGTATTAAAGTGTGTGATATTAATGTACCACCTGGATATATAAAGGGGGATGGTAAAAGTCAACTACAAGGACCTAATGGCCCACACATTATGCAAGAAAACCAAATATATAAAGTGGAAGATGTTAAATTTGATATCCTACATTTACATCATAAACCAGTTACTGAACATTTACTTAGGTACTTCCCAACAACTCCCTGTATAACCACAATACACTCAGAAGTCATAGATTTAGAACATCCTGTAGTGGATGATAGGGTTAAAGGGTATATATGTATTCGTCCTGAAATTAAAAAATTTATTAGAAAAAACTTTAAAATTAAAAAGTCTAAAACTTCAGTAATATATAATCCTTTTGATAGTACAAGGTTTAAAAAGTACCCATTACCCCAAACAGAAAAAGAAATAGTTTTATTTGTGGGTACGATTGACTATCTTAGACGAGAAGCAATATTAGACCTTATTGAGGAAACTAAACAAAATAATCAAGAGTTGTGGTTGGTGGGTAAAAAACGTGACCCGTTCTTAGATAATGTTAAAGATACACATGTTAAATATTTTGGTCCGACATGGAAAGTAGAGGACTACATAAAAAAAGCACATAAAACTGCTGGGATACTGTTAGGTAGAACTACAATAGAAGGTTGGTTATGTGGTAGACCTGGTTTAATTTACCAGGTTGATTCAAATGGAACTATAGAGTCTAAAAAATGGCATGAGGTTCCTGAAGATATAGACAAGTTTTCATCAGAAAACGTTATAAATAAAACAATAAAAAAATACACAGAAATATTATGATTTTAGTTTGTTATGGTACTCGACCTGAACATATAAAAATAACACCGTTATTAGAACAAATGAAGGGTGTTATACCTTATAAAACTTTATTTACAGGACAACATACCGATTTAGTAAAAAATGTTAATTTTGACCACTCTATCACCATTAAAGATGGAGATAATAGATTGGATAGTGTAGTTCAATCCTGTTTAAATCTAAACGAGTCAATTTTTGAAGGTGTGACTCACATTCTAGTTCAAGGTGATACTGTATCAGCGTATTCTTTAGCTCTAACAGCCTTTCATCGTGGAATTAAAATTATACATCTCGAAGCAGGATTAAGGACTTATGATTTTGAAAACCCTTACCCTGAAGAAGCTTATAGACAATGTATTAGTAGAATATCAGATATTAACTTATGCCCAACTCAAAACAACTTTAATAACTTACAATCTGAAAAAGTAAACGGTGACTCAGTTGTTGTGGGGAATACGGTATTAGATAATCTGGTAGATGTTGTAAGTGAATACGGCGATAAGATTTTAGTTACTATGCATCGTAGAGAAAATCATCATAATATGGATGAATGGTTTAAAGAAATAAATCAGTTAGCTATCGATAATCCTGAATTTACTTTTGAGATTCCTTTACATCCTAATCCTAATGTTAAGAAACATAAGCACCTATTAACTCATGTTAATGTGGTCTCACCTTTTGATTACGATACCATGATTAATGAAATAAGTAAATGTAGATTTCTTATTAGTGACAGTGGTGGGATACAAGAAGAATCTTCATTTTTAAATAAAAAAGTAATAGTATGTAGAAAAGTAACTGAAAGACCTGAGTCAGTTGGTAAGCATAGTTTTATGTGTGGTGAACCTCGTAACCTTAAAGGTTCATTCTATTCACTTAAGGAAAATTATGAAGTAGATTTAGATTGTCCTTATGGAGATGGACAATCATCAAAAAAAATAGTAAATTATTTAAAAGAAAAAATATATGGTAACAGTAGTTCTTAACGGGTATAAAAGAGGTCAACATTTAGAAAAACAATTAGAAGCTGTAAAAAAACAAAGTTTCAGACCTAAAGAAATAATGTTGTGGCAAAATGCGGGGGAAGATTTTGACCCTGAAATCGCTGGAAAAACAACATGGGCATCTTGTAATAAAAATTTTGGTGTGTGGGCACGATTTGCTTACGCATTAAACGCTAAAACAGAGTATGTTTGTGTTTTTGATGATGATACAATCCCTGGTAAAAGATGGTTAGAAAATTGTCATAGAACAATACAAGAACATGAAGGATTATTAGGTACGATAGGTGTTGTATACCACACACCCCAATCTTACCACCCTATGCATAGAGTCGGTTGGGCTGAACCAAATGAAAAAACTGAAAGGGTTGATATTGTAGGACACTCTTGGTTTTTTAAAAGAGAGTGGTTATCCACTTTCTGGAGAGAATTACCTGAATTAGACCACCCTATGATAGTTGGTGAGGACATGCATTTTTCAGTAATGTTACAGAAATATTTAGGACTTAACACTTATGTTCCCCCACACCCAAAAGACAATAAAGAATTATGGGGTAGTTTACCAGATACCGCGTGGTCTATAGGACAAGATGATGCAGCACTTTCAATGAACATGGATAATGTCCATCTAATGTCCGAACAATTAAGAAAATATACAACTAACGGATTTAAAATAATTAATTCATAATGGCAAAAAATAAAAAAAATAAAAAAAAGAAAAATAAAAAATTACACTTCAACGACTATAAGGTTACCTTTTTAAATCACGCGTCTTATAGTATAGAAACAAAAGACGAATTATTACTAATGGACCCATGGTTTTTTGGTAAGGTATTCAACAACTCCTGGTCTTTAATGAGAGAAACTCAAACAGAGAAAATAGATTTTACCAAATTAAAATATATTTGTTTTTCTCATGAGCACCCAGACCACCTACATTGGCCCACCTTAAAATTTATTAGAGAAAAATGTACACAACCAATAACAATACTATTTCCCACTAGAGATAATGAGAATGTAAAACAAAATTGTGAAAGACTGGGTTTTTTATTTAGAGAATTAAAACATAATCAACAAACTAAAATAGGGAAATTTACTACTATTTTCACTTACCCTGTAGGTCATGATAATGCCTTAGTATTTAAACTAGGGAGTAAAACACTATTAAATCAAAATGACGCATATTTAAAAG
>MDSZ01015439.1_pt1 | contig 10620 bp, 14 predicted proteins | sample 811201 | NCBI WGS metagenome assembly MDSZ01 (sample SAMN05326647, study PRJNA326480) | marine metagenome | isolation source: seawater | place: Indian Ocean: North | collected 2010
GATATCCCTGACTAAAGTCAGTGCCGATGTCATAGTGACCACCACCATTAGCTACCTTAACATTAAGGTCTTTCTTAATATGGTCAAAGCACTCCTTCACACAACCCTCGACATGACCTTCTAGCTCTCTCACATAGCTCTCGGTATCAAGCGTCACATCGTAAGGGTTCACCCTCCTCGTCATCTGATCTATGTAGAAGTCTTCATATTCAAAGCCGTCAAGTCTTTTGAGAGATCTCTTAAGAGGGTTAATGTCGAGAACAAGTCGCGCTAAAGACCACTCTTTCCCTCTTCTGTTTCTAGGAAATAACTCGAAACGTACATGGGATAGTACAAGATCAGTTAAGCCTGATTTAGACCACTTGTTGCGATAACCTCGCTGTCGGTCAAGGTAAGACATCCTAGAGATAATCTTTCGAGGTGTCTTAGAAAGGATCTCTTCAACATCACTAGAAACAGACTTGTGAACGTCGAACTCGATGGAGTCCTTTTGGTTTTCTCTGACAATAATCTTAGGCTCGCGGTGAAGATACATAACTCAGTCTTCCTTTCTGTAGGTCATATCAGTTAAGCAACAGCCATAAGAAGACTATTAAGGCTTGTGCGCTATCAAGGCTGAAACGGCACACAAGAGAAGGGCTATAATACCCCTCCAATTAAGCCCGAAATAGAATGTATTAAGGATCAAGTCAACAGTGAGACTACAGACCCCCCATGTCACCCCTGCTCTCCATACATCACCGACCTCAATCAGCTTCCACCACGCATAGAGAGTCATGTAGTTAGTAATGAGACTTGTATAAAGCCACCAATGAAAAGGACTCCAATCAAGACCGTAAAGCTCTTTCGAGTTGCCTTTGAACCAAAATATAATGTTCGCCACGCATAGTAGCGCAATGGGTACAATGTAAGAGTTTATCACTTGAAACACCCAATCAGGATAATAGCTATGAAAGATGATATTTTTATAGACTTCCTTAAAGAATACGTCACGACATATAACATAGACCTCAAGAAAGAACCTCCTCAAGCATCTCTCTATGAGTCAGGAATTTTGGAGGAAAGAGAAGTACTCACTCTTTCCTACCCACACTTAGTCTTAGACGAAGCTCCTCCCGATACATGGGGGACACTAATACGACTCCACATGAAAGAAAACGACTCTTGCGAAGGCTTCGTTTTCTGGTGCATCGTTGAAGACGAGAAAGATGTTAAGAGAAAGAGTCAGCTTCTTTTCCTCATTTACCGAAAAGAAGATGATCAAACCTTAACTTACAAGTCAGATCTCTTTCTAACAAATACGGAAAGGGTATCTTTAGAAGACACCCTCCCATTTCTGATAGATGATTATGGAGTGGAGATTGAGATCCACTAGTAGCCACCTGTCTTAAACCAACCTGACCCCTTCAAGATAAAAGAACCCTGAGCAATCGCCCGCTCTGTTTCTCCACCACACTTAGTACAAGGAGGGGGCGGGTCATTAAACTTTTGAATCTTACTCTGAGTAGTAGCGCACTTCTTATCTTTGCACTTAAAAACATACATCGGCATTTCAGCTACCTTCTTTCTTCTTAGATCTTTGAGCTTCCTCTTTATACCGTGAGTCTAACTCTCTCAAAACTTGATCTGTTTCCTTTAAAAGATTGGCTAATCTTAAGGTCAGATCCTCACTAGCTCTGCGATTACGATATTTAGGTAAGGAAGCGGAGTCACGGACGGATGTCCTGAGTATATGCCGACAATCCTCTAATCGAGCAAGTAAGCTCCGAAATAAGCGAGATTTTTTATGTTCCATCAAGAACCCCCTCAGAATAACGCGAGTAACCCCTCAAGAAAAGACATAGAGAGCATCCTCTCAGAAGGTGTAAAAGATTGTAGGAAAATCATGCGCTCCATGATAGAGCAAAAGTTACCTATGAACGAAACTCCAAGCTTCTTTTACACCGTGAATAACTATCTACCGAAAGAAATAACTGCGGTGGTCACAAAAGAAGACCAAGATCATATGGGTCAGAGGATAAGACAAGTCTTAAAAGGAAATGGAGAAGCGATACTTTCCGCCCTCTGCTTAAAAGAAAGCGGAGGGAAAACTCAGTTTGTAGTGAGTCTATTCTGCCCTTCAGGTGAAACCTACGCGCTTGTGATCTTACCTCCCACACTGAGAGACGGAAAGTACCATTTCACAAAACCCATCCCCTTGTCTCAGCCTAGAACAGCTCTCTCTTTCTTAACAAATGAAGAAGTCTACCACTAAGCTAGTAAACCACCCTAAATGGGAATACACGTCAGGGATGTTAGTACACCCTCACTTCAAGATTACTCAGAAAGTGAGACTAGCCTTCGGACACAAGTCAAAAGACTGGCTCCCTGACTTAGAAGACAGAGCCACAGTCTCTATACTGAGTCTTAAACTTATAGAAGCAGGCGGTCAGCTAAAGTTTTCTGAGGGTTTTTACCATATTGGGGAAAACCTCAAGTCAGAAAACCTTAAAGACATCATCTGCGAGGGCTTGTTAGAGGCTTGGGATCAGCTATCTGACTCGTAAAACTCATAAGGGAGTTCAAACTTGTCTCCCCCACCGCGCCCGTCAAAGTAGCCGACCTTTACTCTGAGCTTACCCTTAGCCTCAATGATATTGCCTCTCTCTAAAAGCTCGTTACTGTAAGAGGGCTTCACACCATTAACCGCCACAGTGATGTGGGGGTTTTTATTCTGAACAGGGAGGTTCGTGTCGATAAGGACTGCAACACAGTTCTCATCGAAGGCGTAGCCCACGATATTGATTGTGTAAGAGTTCCCTAGAAACTGCTTGTACCTCTCAAGGTCTTTCGCCTTGCCCTTACCGCCAAGAAACTCCATCGTCATGTGGTGACTCTTAACGTCCCAACCTGTGATGCTTGGAGCACCTTCCTGCTGACTGAGCCATGAGGTTAGGTCGGTAGGGTTCTCAAGAACAGCCTCGATGAAAGTAACCTTAGTAGGCTTGTTTCTCTTAGCCGCTTGCTTGACCATAGAGTCACCTGCCACGACAGGGAGAATCTTATTACGGAGATGTGGGTTTTCGTATGCGATACGGATCAGCTTCGCTCTTAGCTCGCTCATAAGTCACCTTTTCTTTCTCTATTGAGTGCTGTATCTGTAGAAACATAAATAAAGTAAAGAGAGGGTCAGATGAAGATACTCGCAATAAGCACCACCACCCACAGTAAGAATTCTACGTCGAAAATGGTCTTAGAGGAGCTGATGAACCGATTCCGAAAAGAAGGTCATGACGTGGACTACATCGACGCGGATCAGCTTCACATAGTGAAAAATCTAAGCTGTTACTCTGATGGGAAGTTAAACTGCGCTCACCCCGATGCAGGAAAGTATCGCTGTTGGGCTCATAAACTAAGCCACGACAACCCTTCAGAGTATGGAGGGAAAGACGAGATGGGGATCATATACGACGCGCTCGAATGGTGCGATATGGTGATATGGGGGACAAGTGCTAGATGGGCTAGTCATTCTGCGCTTCTACAAAAGATCATCGAAAGAATGAACAACATTGAAAACAGAAAGACAGCTTACTCTGAAAAAAACCCTCTAGAGGGAAAGAAATGTGGGATTGTAGTCACAGGACACGTCTATAAAGTACAGGCTATCGCCTACCACTTATCAGAGGTCTTCAGTATCATCGGCTTTGATATGCACCCTGACAACATCTTCACATGGCAAAGATCACTCGACCCTCGGTTAGAGCAAGAGACTAACAACAACGGTACTCTGCGAAACTTCATTAAGAGTGAAGAGGGTAGAAGACAAGTAAACTCGTTTATTGACGGTCTGCTTAACTCGATAGATAACGACGTTGTTGTTTCCTAGCCTGTGAAGGCATCCCAACGCCTCTGTACGTTATCCCAATTGATCTTCCCTACAATCGCCTTAAGAAAACCTTCTCTGTCGCTCTTGTAGTCGAGATAGTAAGCGTGTTCCCACAGGTCGATACAGAGGAGTGGGAAATGGCCTCTCATGAGGGGAGTGAGCTGATTATCAAGTGACTGAACTCTTAGTCCTGTGTCAGTGACGATCAGCCAAACCCAACCGCTCCCGAAGTGGCTCTTTCCTGACTCTATAAGTTTCTTCTTAAGCTCGTAGATGCCTCCGAAGTCTTTCTCTATCTGCGCTCGAAAAGACCCACTGAAGTAGGGTTCTTTCGTGTAGGGAGAAATGGAGTTCCAAAAGAGGTTGTGAGTGTAGACACCGCCACCGAAGTTGACGACATCTTTCTTAACATCGAGGGGGATGTACTTTGGGTTGGCGAGGAGTGCGCCGAGTCCCCCTACTCTTTCTAGGAGGGTAGGGTATGAGGAGAGAGTCTTATTGAGTTTCTCGACATATCCTTTGTGGTGTTTCCTGTGGTGTTCCCACATCGCTTCCTTACCGATGATCGGCTCTAGGTCTTCGTAGTCGAAAGGTAGTGGAGGTAGGCGCACCATGAGAAACCGCTCTTTCTTTCTTAAAAGATGATGTCGAAGTCTGTTGAGCTGTAGTCAGAGGGACTCTCACTAGAGAGGAAATCTTCTTCTGAAGCTTTCATCGCTCTAACTTTACCCGCCGATGGATTTTGAAACTGTTGGGGAGTCCCTCTCGGACCAACTTGAGGTACGCTTCTCCTCTTTCTCTTTCCCTGCCCCTTATTTTTCTTTCCCTTATTTCCCTTTCCCCTACCTGCCCCATCATCAGTCTCTTTCTCTGCACTCACCTCACCCACATTGGTCAAACTCTCTCCCGTAGCCGACTCTTCTTCTTCCTGATCTCCACCGAAAGTAATAGCTTCCGCGCCGTCGATCCCTTTTTCTTTAACTAGTTCCTGTCTTTCTTTCTTTTGCTCAGGTGAGTCAGCTCCCTCTATGAAGTCTTTTGCCTTCTCTGCATCTGTTTTAGGCTTTTCTTTCTTACTTCCCTCTGAGCCTGACCCTTGATCTTTCTCAGGTGCTCCGTCAGCTTTCGCACCCTCTTCTTTCTTAGGCGATGAGCCACCTCCTCCAGCTACCGCTCGCTTTGCGAGGTTAAAAAGTGTCTTAACAAACTTCCCATATTCCTCTTCCCAAATCTTCTTATAGATCCTTTGAGTCTCGGGGTTCTTAATTTTTTCCCAGTCTCTCATGTTCTTAAGTTTGGTTGACTTAGTGAGATCATTACCCTTCGCCCCTTTAATCGTGTACTCAACAGGCTCGTTCTGCCTATTTCTCCACTCTAATTGGTTCTGATCCTTCATCTTTCTAAGGGCAGAACCACCTTTACCCACCATTGAGTTTATTCTCTTAAAGATCTTAGTGACCATATCTGGATCAGTACCATCGTCCATGATCATAGCATAGTACCTGTTAAGTAGCTGACGACCTTTCTTACCTTTTGTTTTACGGTCAATTTGAGCTTGTTCTCTCTTTCCTTTCCCCTTTTGCTTTTTAGTTTTTTGTCGCCGAGCCTGTGTTCGGTCTTCTTGTACTAAGTCTGATTTAGTAACTTGACCCTCGTCTGCCATTTTCAAGAGGACAGAAAAAGACTCACTTTCTGAAGCAATACGAACAAGAGGCTCTAGCGCGTGGAGGTCGGGAGACAAAGAAGAGCTTGATTGATCTAAAACATAAAGATAGTGATCAGCAGGTCGTCCCTGTCTTGCATACTTATATATAGCGAGAGCCCTCTGCCAATACTCTGAAGGCTGACTCGCAACACGAGATCCCCTCTCAGAAAGAAAAGCGACGCGAGCATTATGCTCCCTCTCCGCCTTTGCCATAGAAAGAAGGTACTCACCCGTCGCTTGACTGATCGCACCATGTGGAATCTCCGCAGAGATCTTAATCAAAGCCGTAATGTTCATGTATCACCTCTGTGTGGTTGATCGTTTATCATTCTCTGAATGTGAGAACATAAAGACTCTATCAAAGGAGGAAAGCTATGAACTGTTTCTACTCAGAAGAACTACAGATGTGCTTGTGCATCGCCTACGAAATACTCGTAGCCTAAACCTGTAGACACTTTATCATTCTTATATGAAAGAGTAACAGCACAGACAGAAAGGATCAGAATATGTCTAGAGTACTCTCTACATCAGTACAAGTCATGGGCGAGGCAACTCCAAGAGAAGTAAAATCAAAGCTCGGGATTCGCCTCACCACAGTAAGAATGGCAGAGGTTGACGACAACAGTAGACCTAGTTCTTTCTTATTAGATGGCATGGAGTTCAGAGGTTGGATCGCCCCTTTTGGAACAGGCTTTGGCTTAAGTCTTGTTGATGGCGACTTACCCGCAGAAATGGGAGCAGAACACATCTCAAGCAGACTTGAAGAGGAAGGTGTTGAGGTTGGAGGTGTTTTTGATATGAAAGACACCTCAGATAGAAACCGCTTTCAGAGATGGGCAACGAATAGGCTTGTAGGAGGCAACAGCGCACCCCAAGCCCCCCGTAAGCCTGGACTAAAAGCTCGGCTAGACGCTATCCAAGCGCAAATGCCGAATGACCGCTTTATCAAGTCCCTACAAGATAATCTTAAGAGGCGAGGAGGACTCACCCAAAATCAAATCAATGCTATCACTAAGATTGAAAATCAGCTCGCAGGTCCTAAAGATCAAGCACTGATCGACAGGATCAACGCTGTGCTCGCAAAAAGCCCTAATGGGAACTCTTTCTTAGAGAGCCTTAGAGATCAAGTGGCTAATGGAAGACCTCTCAGCAAAAAACAACTAGAAGCTCTTGCTGATAATGAAAAGAACTCGGGAACTCGTAAGACTCGTAGGACTCGCAGACCTCGACAAGACGGAGGTCAGTACATCAATCTTAGTCAGTTCCACACTTGGGACTTGTATCATCAGCTCAACGCGCTCGCAGGAGGACACGTCGCTAGGGCTTTGTACGGCATCCCTGAGATGGGCAGTGATGAAGAGAGAATCTTCATTCTCTTGGCTGAGGTAGCGAGTTCAAGCCATACTCAAATGAACACTCTGACTCGGCTCTCTGCGCTGAGGAAGATCCTCCCTCATCTCGGGAAGCACCCTCTTCTTAAGAACCTCCCTGTAGACATCGCAAAAGACATTCTCAGAAAGGTCATCGTAGACGGTCAGCCTTGGCGAGATGATGTCTCTATGCTCTAAGAGAAATACCTTCTCATCAGTGCCTCGCCACCTGTAGACCAAACCTCATTTGGGTCTTTACCTCTATAGTTGCAGAGGTAAACTCTGCCTCCAAGAGAAGTGAACTTGGCTTTAAGCCAATCCGCTTTCTTGCGCCCTGTCTCATCATTGTCATACGCGATGTAAATCGAGTTTAGGGGCGTAAGAAAGCGGGAGATCATATTGACTGAGTTGTTGTCCATTCCCGCCCTCAGCGTGGAAATAACACAGTCAGAGTTAGGGACTACCTTCTCTAAAGCAATCTTGTCAAAGATCCCTTCTACTATCCAAAGATCATAGCCCCCCCACAGTGCTTCAAAGGCTTTCTCTGACCCTAGAAAGTAGGGATTCCATTGAGCTTGATCCGTCCTATATTGAAGCACTTTCTTAGACCCATCAGAACTGAAAGAACGGGCTTCCATCCCTAAAAGAGATCCTCTAGGCGAGTAGATCGGGATAACCAAGTTACCTTGAAGCCTGCGCCCTGTATAACCAAAGTTAGCTACGAAACGCTGACAAGGGCAAGTGGACGCGGGTGATCCCCAAGTGTGGAAAGAAACAGAGGAGTTACTGTCAACCCCCCTCTTCTTAAGGTACTTTTGGTGTTCTGTAGAGAGAGGCTTGAAGCCCTGCTCTAGCCAAGAAGTTAAACCGCCCATGCAGGTGCAGTCTCCTCCCCACTCTTCACTTTCTCGGCGAGGTTATAGCCTGACATATAGACCTCATCTTCTTTCTTCTGAGGGTCTTTACCCGCCATAAAGTCAAGGTAGCCTTGAACTTTGTCTGTAGGTGCAGTAGGTGTAGGAGATCCTGTTCTCATCATAGCCATAGTTTTTTGAACTCTTTCATCACAGAAAAGTTTGGTAGTCTCAAAGACGGCAATCCAAAAGTTAACTCGCTCTTCATACCAAGTGTTACATGACCCATAAGGTCCACTATTATGATGACACGCGGGTTTATTCTTATCGTCAAGAATATTGAGCAATTTCGACAGGGTGTCAACGGCATAGGTGACTCCCCTGAGTCTAGCACACTCACTCCGTATCAGACGCTTATTTTCAGGTGCTTTCTCATCCCACCCCGAAAAGCCCTTTCTTCTTCGGAAAAGAGGGTAAGAATATCGAGCGTGGATCTGATAAATCCCGCAAGCACTTCCCCTATCACCTAGCTTCGGAAACTGACGTAGACGGCTCTCCATCCAAGCAAGGGCGAAGTAGCGCACGTCTAGATCTCCATCTTTGCTTTTCTTAAGGGAAAGTCGATATAGCTTCTCCAAGAACCTGCGGTTACGGATCGGCTTTGAGTACACATTAATCTTAAACGGCTTTGTGATTTCAACGCGAGAGGCTGACTCTAGTTGATCCACAAAACATTGCATAGAAATGGCTGTAGCTAAAATAAATGGAAGCATTACTCTTAATCTCCACTGATGTTGTAATCTATAATCATACAGGCGATGAGATATACAAACCCTGAGAGGGTGGAGTCAAGAGAAGTCCAATCATCATCAAAGAGACTTTGGGAAACCTTGATCTGCTGAAGGCTCTTTCTAACAAGAGTAGAGATTTCAGACCGTCTCCCCTCTTCCACTTTACCCTCAACAAGTGTCTTAAGAGAAACAGGGGGGAAAGCCTCCATCATAGCTCTTGAGAGCAGATACTTATTCATCCCATTGTTCTTGACGAGCGTGTCCAAAGACTCTCCATACGCTCTCTTATAGAGAGGTCTTAGCACATTACGGAAGCGATCAAAGTTGTAACTCTGAAGGACGATGCTGATGTCATCTCCTAGCGCGTCGTTCACGAAACGAAAGCCTGACTCAGTGCCGTCAAGGTAATCATACAAAGCGATAGGTACTTTCCAAGTCTTCGCCTCTCTGCGCTCTCTTAAGAAAACCCACAGGTCAGAGAAGCTCTCTACTTGAGAAAGGTCGATATCAAAGAAGCGCGTTCGGGTTCGGGTCGGTCTTGTAGGGTCATTTTCGAGTCGGCTTTTGACATCAGCGGAGTCAAGATCATTCGTGATCTTTCTCAGCACACCGATTGTAGGCTCAACTCCAGCCAAGTCGCAAATCTGAAGACTCGACAAGGTAATCATGTTCTCCATATTGGAGAGTGCGCTGAGAAAGAGATGTATCTCAGAGTCACCTAAGAAAAAAGAAGAGGGATCTTCTACATCATCCTCTATATCTCCCTCAGTTGAAGAAGTAGAAAGATCTGTCTGCGGATCAACGGTATTTTCTTTCTCAGGAGACGAAGAGAAGAGTGATTTAAGAGTTTCTTGAGGCAATCCGTACTCAAGACCTTTTTTATAGAGAGAAAGCAAGTCTGAAGCCTTCTCTACTCCTTGAGAAGATAGAAATTCTCGGGGAGAGAGAAGCTTTTGTTCTTCTAGCCTCTCAAGGGTTCGGATCAAGTCAGAAATATCCACTTGACATCCTTTCTTAGTGAAGATTAGCTGTTAAAGTCATTATCCGAAGGAGGACATCAACTCAATGCTTACATATACTAATGTCGAACACCTTAAACTGAAAAAATGGCAGATAGGGGTGATTGCGCTCTCTTCTTTCTCTTTCAAGCAACCAAGCCGACCAAAAAAGACTCTTAAAGCCGTCAGTGAAAGAAGCGGGGTGTCTGTAGCAAGAAAGAGGAGAGCAAAGGGCATTGATCTAAGTCAAAGACACAACGAAGTTAAGAAGATCTTTCTGAAGCACTGTTCAAAAATGTGCCTCGATAACGGTTGTGACCCTGAAGATGTCCTCCAAGAAGTCTACAAAGGGATCATCATCAGAAACAACGGGAAATGCCCTTTCGATGAGAGTAAGTCTGCTTTCTCCACTTATGTGGTCATGGTGTCTAAATGCGTAACCATCAACCATGTGAATAAGATTGGAAAGAAGACCTATGGTGAGGTGTACGGGAAAGAAGACACCATAGAAAATGAAGACCATAACATCGGTGGGTTTGAGAAGTCCTCAGCAGAGGAAATGATGTATTTCAGTCAGCTAAGAAGCTTACTTAAGAAAGATCAAGCAGAGATTTACGACGATTTGTTAGACGGTTACAAGATCAGCCACATATCTCGACGTAGAAGTATCGACTCTCGAAAGGTAAATAAGTACATCAGTGAGATCAGAAAGATTCTTACTCCCCACATAGAATTTGAGGCAAGCCTATGTTGACTTTTATCTACTCCACCGTTAATGCAGGGAAATCAGCAAACCTGCTGATGAGAGCGCATTCGTGCTCCGAAAGAAACATGAACTTTCTCATCTTCGCACCCGATGTAACTCAGAAAAGAGATGGTGTAGGTCAAGTTGCCTCTAGAATAGGTTTCAAGCACGAGGCGATACCTCTTTCTAAGAATTGCGACCCTCTTGAGATCGTTCTTAGAAAGCACTTAAAAGAGTCTACCTCATATGACGTGATATTCATTGACGAAGCACAGTTCTTAACCAAAGAACA
>MDSZ01246217.1_pt1 | contig 10620 bp, 4 predicted proteins | sample 811201 | NCBI WGS metagenome assembly MDSZ01 (sample SAMN05326647, study PRJNA326480) | marine metagenome | isolation source: seawater | place: Indian Ocean: North | collected 2010
GTGCCGTCTACGTTTCCTGGTACTATGCTACTTGCCATTTATTAAATTCCTTTGTCTCTAAATTTCAGATATTTATCGTTAGATCTCTCCACCTTTATTATTGTGCCTGCTGTAGGGACAAGTTTGGTAAAGTTTATCGTGGTCTTTTTAAGACCAGTGTCATGAGTAAGTGTTATTCCAAACTCATGGTCTGCGGACCTTATTATACCATCGGCGGTCAAGTAGGACGGATTGGTAGCGTCTGCTGTCACGCCCTGTCCAACAAATACTACATCCGATCCTTCTTTTATCAATGCGTCCTCTTCGTGTAATATTTCATCGACCACAAATGTAGTTGTAGATCCGTCGGCTGTGAATGTTTGTGTTGCAACCTTGCTTTTATTAACAACATACCTATCAATTATGAATTTAATGTTTTTCAGTTCTAAGTTTTTATCTTCGATCCTCTTTTTGACTAATGCTGATTTTCCTGGCTTACAATAGCATATCGGAACTGCCATCACATAACCTAACGGTGCCAAATCTCCTGCCTGTGTCGTTTTCATCCAGAGAGGCAAATAGTCCCATTCCTTGTGTCCTAGGCTTTTCATTCTCGACCTCATGTTTGCCACTGCATTGGGATAAAGTGTTTCTATCGTGCCTAGATCTGCACTGAGCTGGTTTGCAAATCTTACTTTGGATCCTGAAGTGCTGAATGATAGACCACCATCTGTCGTTACTTCGTAGTTTGTGTAATCAGCAGTTGCATTCATGCTTGAAGCCCTCGGACCGAGTATAGGTTTTGTCACAGCCGATCTCAAATTTACTGCCTGTGACACCGCGTTGCCAGAACTGTTTACAAGATTATCATGTATAGTTGCATAGACCACTTCATATTTTGTAGTTGTTCCTTCTTTTGCAACGGCTGTTTTGATGTCTCCAAAGTATAGAGTCTTAGGCGCATGATTCTGTTCCATCTGCTCCTGGAACGCTGTGAGTGTTTGTGCCTCTAATCCTGATAACATCAACATGTCTGGTTTCAATCTCATTCCAAAATTGCTGTCTTCTGGCCTGTAAATGTATTCAGGTGAATTTATTGTAGGGTCTTGGGCAATATTGTAAAATATATTTTGATCAATGAAAGAAGTGGCATGTCCGTTCATATTTCCATACTCTACAGTGGTGTATGGTATTTCTATATTCAAAGTAAATTCTTTGGTTGTCGCGGATGCCTGGTACTGATCACTGACTGTGACTGTGAAAGCAAATGAACGTGTTGAATCTGTAAAGTCACTAGGATCAATAGTTCCTATTAAATTTCCTTGCTCTGACAGTGTGATACCGGTCGGTAATGCTCCTGCAGTCACTGAGTATGATAACACCCTGTCCGATGCTTCGGTCACCGCCTCAACAGAAAGTAGACTAGGAATATCTGCTTTCAAAGTTCCAACCAAGGATGGTGTAGTAAACGCTATGCCAATATCCACCTCACCAATCACTTTCATGGTGAATTCTCTTTCAGTGAAAACAAAAAGACCAGTAGCGACTGTTCTGTTCGCCTTAATAGTGAAAGTGTAATCAATCTCGACAGCGGCTTGTCTTGCTAATTGTCCATACAACTCTCCTGTGTTAAGATCTATAGATATTCCTGGTGGTAACGAACCTTTGGTAACACTGTACTCGAGGTCTGCCTGTAATGGATCAAAATCTGATACGTCAATTTTAACCAACAATTGATTGTCGTGTCTAAATGTTCCCAAGTCGGAATCTGTAATAAACACAGGTGGCCTTCCTGTGTGTGCGTCCATTGTAAGAAAACTTGTTCCAACTAAGGTCGTGTCTATTGTAACGTTTGAGTTTGAAACAACCCAATAATCTGCAGAGTATACAAAAATATTAAAGTTTCTGTCAGCACTAGAAACGCCGTCAGTGACCCTCACTATGAAATCGTAGTTTACAGATTTACTTTTTGATACCACGGTTCTATCATATATGTTCCTTGTGGCAGTGGGTTCTCCACCATCACTTGGTGTGAGAGCAGAATAATCAGGGAATGGGTCAAAATCATAACCTCCTTGTGGTCCGTAGGCATCGTCTTCCACAAGTTCTACAACACCCGAAATTTTGCCTTGCGGGGTCATAGTTACACCCGGAGGTAAAGATCCCTGTACTATCTCATAGACAAGATTTTGCCCTGCCTGTGTGTCAGAGTCCGTGGCCACTATTTGATATTCAATGAATGAACCATCGAGAACCGTAACGTTCCCTGTGACATCTGCCGTGGTTAGTGTGCTATCAGTTGTGGTATCACTATCTGTTGTGTAAACAGTTGACAGAGGTTTGTTTAGTTGTCCTGCTACGGTTGTAAATGTTGGTTGATCGGCACCCTTGACGTCAAGTGTGAATGTCCTATCAGTGATAGCGGATCCGGCCGTGGCTCGCACGACGAAGGTGTAAAGAGTTCTTTTGGCAACCTCAGCCGGAGTTCCTGTTAGAAGTCCATCTGTTGTAAGTTTCATACCAGAGGGTAAACTTCCTGCTATCAGAGAGTAAGTTATGGCCGTGGAATCGCTGGTATTCGCTTCCAACTGTAGCGAAAACGCTGATTGCTCGTCTATAGATGCAATTTTACCTGCGGTGGTAGACCACACTGGTGTTGCCATTTATCTTACTCCTTACAAGGGTATTTATTGGTAATCAATGATGATTATTCTGTGTGCGTATCCAGTGTTCTAAGTGTTGTCGTAAGGATTCTCGCTGAAATTTGTCTTGCTCACGCCGTATGGCGTCCTCCAGTCGTTTTATCTCTGAACGTGGAGATCTTTGTTGTTTACGATCGTTGTAACGTTTCCTCATCAGTGTCTTATGTAAGACTATGTGTTAGGTTTTTTATTCGCTTTCGATGTACTTGTTGCCTGTAAAGGTTTCTAGATCACGAATCATTGCTTCCATGTTTATTCTAACAGTTTTTCCTGTTCTGCTGTTTCGTGAGTAGTACTCCCATTCGCCGTTATCGTTGTGCGGTGAAATTTTTGTTTCGTTATCTGCCGCATCGAGAACAAAAACTTCTGCTGTTCCTGAATCATCCTTGACGTAAATGAATCCATGGTCTGCAACAGCAGTTGGTTTGGAAACCTCAGCCATTTTCATCGCGGCATTGAAATCAAACACACCAGTTCCTTGGGTGTTGAACACAAGGTCTGCATTAGAAGTATCACTTTCTATGGTATTTGCCCTGGCTGTGGTTGCCTCCATTAATGTGAAAGTGGCCTCTGCCGCGGTCAAATTAGTGTTAGTCCCGGAAATGGCAACGTTTTGTCCGTCCGCCGGTGTCAATGTAATACCACCTGATACTGCTGATATAACGTTTCCATTTATTAGAATATTGTCAATACTCATTTGTCCTGTTGTATTTTGTGTACCAGTGTGAGTGATAGTCCCGGTCAAAACGATAGAACCTGTTCCTGCCGGGTCGATTACTATGTCACCGTTAGTGTCAGATGTTATGCTACCATCTGCCGAAATATTCAAATCTCCAATATTCAATGAACCGGCTGTCAATGCACCTGAGATTGTTGTAGCACCTGTCGTTGAAACGTCTGCTGTGTTAGTCGTTCCTTGCACGGTGATCGATCCATCAACGTTCAATCCTTCATTGATGTTTACGGTAGAAGAGTCAGGCGCACTTATTGTTGTGCCCTTGATTGATAATCCTGCCGCAACAAGCGAACCTGTACCACCTGGTGTGATGTTGATGTCTGAGTTTGAAGATGAAGTTATGTTTGCATCTTGTATTGTAATGTTGTCTATGGTTGTTGTTGTCAAAGTCGTAGCACCTGAAACTGCTAGGGTGGAACTCAAAGTTGCCGCACCTGTAACTCCCAATGTGCTTGAAAGTGTTGCGGCTCCCGAAACAGTTGCAGTGCCATCAACAACCAATGCCTCATTGATGTTGATAGAACTCGAATCTGAACTGTCTAATGTTGTGCCGTTTACTCTCAACGAACCAAGTACCACATCACCTGTTCCGCCTGGTGTGATGTTGATGTCTGCGTTTGATGATGAAGTGATGTTTGCGTCTTGTATTGTTAAATTGTCGATCACTGTAGTTGTCAATGTTGTTATGCCAGAAACTCCTAAAGTGCTGGATGCCGTCACTGCACCTGTCAAAGTACTTGCGCCGCTTACTGCCATCGTTCCGTCAACAACTAATGCTTCGTTGATGTTCACTGTGCTTGAGTCATCTGCACTCAACGTGGTGCCTGCTATCCTTAGTCCGGATGCTACTACTCCGCCAGTGCCGTTTGGTAATAATACTATGTCTTCGTTTGATCTCGCAGATGTTATCCTCCTGCCGTTGACGTCTAAATCACCACCAAGTTGCGGTGTAGAGTCTTCCAATAGATCATTGGCTTCTGCTGTTGAGCCATACAACTCGTCAAAGTTATCGTTGATCTTGTCAAATGCTGTTCTTAGTGGATCACCTGTACCGTCATTAGCGGCTGATCCTATGTTTATAGTTTGTTGTGCCATGTTTTAAATCCTTATTTGTAAGATTATTTATCAGGAATTCTAAGAACCTAATGTAATTTATACGTCGAAAGTTATCCTTTGGAACTTGAATACCGTGCTGTTATCCGAAATGTTTGTTACCAACACCCTCACATTTGCCCCATCAATGTCTGCTGAGAATGTTGTCAATGGACCTGTGTAATCAGTTACAGAACCAAAGGTAGAGATGTATGCGTTTGTCCCATCGTGTGTTACGTTGGCTTCTACGACCTCGAATCGACTGTTTGTTGAGTCAGTTATCGATATGAAGTATTTGGCACTTCTGTACGTCCCCTTTGCAAACGTGTTCATGACAGATGTGGCTGAACTTGCCACAGTCGTTGTTGCGTCTACAAGATCGGAATTATTGAGTGTCGCGCCTGCTGTGGCAAACGCAAGATTGCCTGCTCCGTCTGTTTTAAGAAACTGATTTGTGCTTCCATCAGATGTTGGGAAAGTGAAACCACTTATTGTTACTCCACCTGTTCCGTTTCCTGACAGTTCTAGGTTGGCATTGGATGAGTTGGTCTTGACTGTGTTGTCGTCTATTGTTATGCCTTCCAATGTAAGTGCAGAAGTTACTGTAAGTGTAGAAAAAGTACCAGCCGCTGGTGTGGTTTGACCAATCGCAGTACCGTCAATGTTTCCTCCATCAATGTTCGCTTTGGCTATTTGGACCTGTCCTGTGCCGGCCGGTGTGATCTTAAGATCAGAATTCGACGCAGTTGTTGTTATTTCATTATCTTGTATGTTGATGTTGTCATCTATGGTTAAACTTGAAATAATTACGCTTCCTGTTCCGCCTGGTTCCAAACGTATGTCCGCGTTTGAACTGGAAGAGATGATATTGTCATTGAATGTTAGGTTGTCAACTGTGACTCCACCGCCACCGAATGTGACCGCACCTGTGACAGTCAAAGCACCAAGTGTTGATAGTCCATCAACGTTTAGTGTGCCTGTGGTTGTTAAATTTTCATTGCCAAAACTGATTGCACCAGAAGAATCTGTAATAGATCCTCCTGCCATCGTCAAGGTTCCTGTTGTTAAGGTTCCTGTGGTTGTTAAGTTCTCGTCGCCAAAACTTATTGATCCACTTGAGTCTGTGATTGATCCATTAGCAAGAGTCAAGTTTCCGATAGTGGATCCTGATCCCGCAGTAACGGTACCTGTCGTAGACAGGTTTTCATTTCCAAAACTGATTGCACCTGATGAGTCAGTGATCGACCCATTAGCCAACGTTAGGTTACCGATCGATGACCCCGTGCCCGCGGTCATGGTACCTGTTGTTGATAGGTTTTCGTTGCCAAAACTTATTGATCCACCTGAGTCTGTTATAGATCCATTTGCCAGAGTAAGGTTTCCTATTGTTGATCCCGTACCTGCGTTTATGGCTCCTTGGAAAGTCGTAGTCCCTGAAACCGTCATTGTCCCGTCAACGATCAATCCTTCGTTTATGTTGATGGTTGTAGAATCTGTTGAACTCAGTGTTGTGCCCTCGATCTGGATCGCACCGAACACCACGTTACCCGTGCCTGCTGGCACTAGATTGATGTCTTCGTTGGATCTCGTACCAAGGATGTTGTTGCCCTGTATTGTTATTGCAGGGAACACAACAGAACCTGCACCCGCAGGTTCAAAAACAAGGTCATCGTTGGTCCTAACTGCCCTGATCTCATTTCCAGTAACTGATATTGTGGTTCCGTCAACGCCGGGCGATCCGTAGATTTCGGTGAAGTTCGTGTTCACCTTTATCATTGCGTCTCGTAACGTGTCTCCCGTTCCGTCGTTAGCGTTTGTTCCTACATTTAAAATTAACTGTGCCATATTCTATAAGTTTATCAATCTCCTGACTGCGGTTACACTATGCGTGTTAGTTGTACTTATCTGACCTCTGAGCCTCACATTGTTGCCATCTATGTCGGCAGTTATGGTTGCTAGGTCAGACCCGGAACTGCTTGTCCTTCCAAACGTGGAAACGTATGCATTGGTGCCGTCGTGAGTGATACGGACATCAGCAATTTCGTAGTTGCCTAGCGTGCCAGCGTTTGAATCTGATATTGAAACAGTGTAGAAAGCACCTCTGTGCGTGGTTTTGTCGAAACTGTCCAGCGTGGCAATGTTTGATGGATTGCCAGCCGCCCTGTCAAGGTGTACCTGCCATGCGTTGATTGTGCCTTGTGCCCTTGTGTCTGCCAGCGACGCCCTTACTTTGGCGTTGCTTCCTTCCACGGCTGTTGTCCAGTTGACGAGATCACTGGTCGCCGAATCCGTGTTGATTCCAAACCTATGGTTATAGGCATCCGTGCCGTCCGTTACCACCATTACCTCGTCTATGGCCGACTTGTCGTCGTCCTGGTGAGTCACCGCGACATACATGGCACCCTGTGTACTCGCGTGTGCGAATGAATCTATCTCGGTGTACTGTGTCCCTGCTGGTGTGGGTATGTTTATCCTGTATGCAGTTACGTTGGTGCTGGCACCAGATGTGGAAGCCGCTTGTACGGTGGTTGTTGTCGAACTGTGCGAGGCCGACAGAGTCAACATCAGTGTCTCCTCTGTAGTGACCTGTGGTCCTTCTGATACACTTGCTTCTGTGCCGTCACTGATGACCGTGGCCTCCATTATGCAACTGTCATTGGACTTGGTGCCCAATATTATGTAGTGTGCCGCACCGTAAGAGTTGGTGCTGAAAGTGTCAATTGTTGTCGCAGAACTTGAAACAGCGGTTGCACCGATGATATTAACATTGGTGCCGGTTGATGCAATTGGACTATCGGGTAATAAAATCCTGTACATGTGTATTCTCAAGTTGGTCTGTAGTCCCGCCGCACTGACCACAACATTACTGCCGCTGATGGCCGCAGTGAAAGTACAAAGGGTATTTGTCGAAGCGGCACCTGTGTTGCCTGAACTGTGTTCATTGTAACTTGTGATGAACGCATCAGTACCATTGTGCACCACTAATAATTCTGTGTTCATGACTTCGCCACCCGATGCATTATTCACCGACACATAATATTTTGCGCCTCTGAAACTGGCGTGTGCGAATGAGTCAATGCTCTCTGAAGCACTGTCAACGTCCGTGTTTATCTCCACTGTTGAATAACTCGAGTCCTCAGAAACATATCCTGTTGAGTCATCGTCGCCGAGTCCAATCCTGTATGTTTGAGCGAAATTTGATACTGTCGTGGAACCGTCGTTGATGCCAGTGAGACACAACTGTATGTTACCATCGTCGACCTTGGCGTTTGCTGTGACCACGTCGAACTCCTCAGACCTCACCACACTACTGTCTGTGACAAACGCCTCGATACTGCTGTCGTCACTGGTGCCGTGTAGCAATGAATACTTGTGGAATGCCAACCTACCGGAGGTCATGTCTTTGACCAATGTATGGTACCAAACACTGTCATACTTGGATGATGCAAATTCGTCAAAGATCTCCTCAGTTTCAAATCCTTGTCTCGAATCTATTGTTGTGGTAACATGATCGACTTCTGTAGTGGTGATCTGTCCGATCGCTGTTGAACCAACTATCGCGATCGGGGTGCCTGACCTGTCTGATTCGGAGTCCGACAATAGCACCCTGTACATTGTTATCCTGCACGTTCCTGCTGTGCCATTGGCCCCCCGCAGTCTGACGTTGCCTCCGCTTATGTCCGCGGTGAATGTGGCCAGTGGTGTGGTCTCTGCGTTAGATATTATAAGGTTATATTCTGAAACGAATGCATCGGTACCATTGTGTACAACCAATACCTCGGAAGATGACACTTCATTGGAAGTTGTGTTGTTGACTGAAATGAAATATTTTGCTCCCCTGTATGACGAAGCAGACCATGTGTCTAGGTTCGCCGCCGCGGAATCTAGATCCGCCACAACTAAAGTCTGTTGTTGCGTGTAAGTTGAACTTCCTGCCTGTGTGCCCGAAGAGTCATTGTCGCCGAGGCCTATCCTGAAGAAGTGCAGTGTGTTGATCGCTGAATCCGTGGAACCATCTGCTAATTTTCCTCCGGTTCCGAGTAATCTCACCCTGTCTGTTGCCGCCCTTATGTCTGTGGAAAGTTGCACCTCCTCAGCGGCAGACGTCCTGATTATCTGTGAGGAACCAGAGAATGAGTCAAAAGTTGATCCGTCGTTGGTGCCACGTGCAAGGATGTGTTTCTGCATCTGGAACTCTATGGAACTGTCTGCCTCCTCCACCCTACTCAGGGCCACGTACCACGCACTGTCGTACTTGGCGCTCGGCCAGTCATTGATCATGCTGGTTCCTGTGGTAATGGATTCATTTTCACCCGTTGACAAGTTGGCGTCCAGCACCACCTCTGATGTGAAACCAATATTGGCCTGTGCGTCCTGTATCGTGGACTCACTGAACGATATGGAAACACCTTGGAATGTTAGATTTCCACTTCCGTCTGTCTGTATGAACTCTCCAGTTTGGCCGTCCGTGTTGGGCAACGACAGACCATTTATTATGACATTGCCTGAACCACTTGCTTCGAACTCTAGGTTGTCATTGGACCTAGAGGTAAACATCTCATTGCCTGAGAATGTTATCTTAGTTGGAATCACCAACGTTGTGTAGTTCAACGGATCGAAAAGTCCAGGGGCAGGTGTGGTTGCACCGATCACTGTGTTATCTATCGTGCCCGAGTCCAGATCGATCGAGCCGATGTGTACCGATCCTGTGCCACTGCCTGATAAAACAAAGTCATCATTGGAATTGGTAACCTTTATCACGTTGTCTGTAAAGTTAATAGAGGAATCGATGGTCAAATTCTTGACGTTGACCACACCTGTTCCTGTAGGTGAAAGCCTTAGATCAGCGTTAGAACTCGTAGAAATTATGTTGTCATTGAAAGTCAAGTTGTCTACCGTGACCGAGTCGGCGAAGGATGTGGTGCCAGACACTGTGGCCAATGATCCCATTGTTGTGGTGCCAGCATTCAAAGTCCCTGTGGTGCTAAGGTTCTCGTTTCCGAAGTCAAGAGTACCGGTTGAATCTGTTATTGAACCGCTTCCCGCAGTCAAAGTGTTGTTGATGGCCATCGAGGATGCGGAAGTGGAAAGATTTTCATTGCCAAAATCAATGGTTCCTCCTGAGTCCGTTATAGAGCCATTAAGTAAATCCAAGTTTCCGAATTGCGAACCTGTGGCCGCTGATAGTGTTCCTGTTGTTGTTAAATTTTCATCTCCAAAACTTATTGATCCACCTAAGTAATTTACTATCTGGCCATCTTGGAAATCTAGATTACCAAACTGTGAACCGGAGCCTGCAGTCAGTGTTCCTGAAGTGGTTAAGTTTTCGTCTCCAAAACTTATTGCACCAGACGAGTCCGTGATCGATCCACTGGCAAGTGTAAGATCGTCAAATGCCATGGGCGAGGCGAAGGTCTGTGCACCACTGAAAGTGAATCCTGCTGACGTTGTGTAGTCACCGTCTACTACTAAATTCTCGTTTATGTTGACCGATGAAGAATCAGTGGCAGAGATGGTTGTGCCGCTGAATCCCAGTCCGGCCAGTGTCACTCGACCCGAACCATTTGCAGTGATCCTGATGTGATCATTGCTGTTGATTGCTTCTATGTTGTTGTCGTTGAACCTGATGCCAGGGAACACTATGGATCCCGTGCCGGCCGGGTGTGCGAATATGTCGGCGTTTGAAAGCCGCGACGTTATCTTGTTGCCGAAGAACTTGATGTCAGATTTTACTACTACCGTATCGAAGAAATCACCAAAGTTGTTGTTGATCTTGTTACCGGCTTCGTAAAGCGAATCACCTGTACCGTCGTCCGCGTTTGACCCTACATCTATTATCTCTTGTGCCATATTAAGTAATATTTAGCGGTTTTTGAGTATATGTCCAAACGGCTGTTAACCTACGCTGACTGCTACGGAGCGTTATTCTTGAACGGATGGTCACTGGGCAGATTACCCGTCAAACCCCACTTGTGGGCCAGGTAACCTTCTGCCTTTTCAAACGTGGATATGTCAGTGCCTACAGACGTCCCTGGAATGTCTGCGACAGAGAAAAACTCTGCCATCTTACCGCTCATTCTTATGCTGGTCCTGTTACGCATTATACGTAGA
>MDSZ01259625.1_pt1 | contig 10618 bp, 11 predicted proteins | sample 811201 | NCBI WGS metagenome assembly MDSZ01 (sample SAMN05326647, study PRJNA326480) | marine metagenome | isolation source: seawater | place: Indian Ocean: North | collected 2010
AGAAACTAGTTTTCAATTTGAATTAACTATATTTAGTGAAAATTTATATAAATACAGACCATTATTAAAAGAAGGAAATTTGTTAATATTCAATGTAGATGTTGTAAAAGGTAATACAGATACTCGTTTTATAATAAGGACGATACAGTCTTTAGAGAAAGCTTTTGCTACAAATAATTATAAATTTAATATTTATACAAATATAAAAAATATAGATGAATTAAAAAACAATATTTTTGCTGAGAAGGAAATTAGTAATTTTGATAATTTTATTGATGTCTTTATTACAGTAGATCAAAAATTAGTAAATTTTGATTTTAATAAATATTCTATTAAATCATACAAAAAACTTGACGATTTGGATAAATCAAAAATTTTAGATTATTCTTTAGAAATATCTTGAAAAAATAACACTATATAATATTAGGTTCCTCAGATTAAATCTAGCACACAGAAAAAACCGGTGTTTTTATTTCTGTGGAGGTCAAACCGGAGGAGAAAATGAATTTACCTGAAGTTAAAATAGAAGATCTATTAGAGGCTGGAGTCCATTTTGGTCATAATGTCAGAAGATGGAATCCAAAAATGCAAGAGTACATCTTTGGTACTAGAAATAACATACATATTTTTGATTTAAGAATTACATTAGATTTATTAAATACAGCACTAACTAAAATTCACGAAACTGTATCAAAATCAGGAAAAATTCTTTTTGTGGGTACTAAAAAACAATGCAGTGATGTTGTTAAAGATTTAGCAATGATAAATAATAATTTTTTTGTTAATAAAAGGTGGTTGGGTGGTACTTTAACTAACTGGAAGACAATTTCAAACTCAATAAAAAGGTTAGAAGAAATTGAAATATTTTTAAAAGATAATGAGTTATCAAAAAATTTATCTAAAAAAGAACTACTAGATATTTCAAGAGAGAAACAAAAACTTGATTTAAATATAGGTGGTATTAGAACTTTGAATGGAAAACCAGATCTTCTAATAGTATTTGATGTTATTAAAGATAAAATTGCTGTCAAAGAGGCTAATAAGCTAAATATACCAGTAGTTGCTATTGTAGACTCAAATGCAGATCCAGATAATATAGATTACGTTATTCCAGGCAACGATGATGCGCTTAGATCTATAAATTTATACCAAAATTATTTTTCTAAAACAATTGAAGATGCCTCAAGTTTTCAAGATCAAATTAATGAAAAAGTAGAAAAGATAGGTGAAGAGTCTTTAAAAAAGGAAGATAAAAATGACTAGTACAACAGAGCTTATAAAAGAACTAAGAGAAAAAACTGGTGCTGGTTTTTTAGACTGTAAAAAATCGTTAGAAGAAAATAATAATGATATTAATAAATCAATTGAATCATTAAGAAAAAAAGGATTAGCCAAGGCATCAAAAAAAAGTGATCGTGTCGCAAATGAAGGAGCTGTAGGAATTTATTCAAATAAAGATTTTACGGTTTTAATTAAAGTAAATAGTGAAACTGATTTTGCTGCAAAAAGCGAAACTTTTTTAAACTTCCTTGATACATTAGGTGAAATTGTTTTACAAAAAAATCAAAATCTTGATAAAGAACAATTCCTAAACTTAAAATATGAAAATGGTAGTGTTCAAGATTATTTTAATGCTATGATTGCTAAAATTGGAGAAAATTTAATATTAAATGATTTAATTATTAAGGAAAATAAAAATTCTAATTTTTCTTATTACATACATAATAGCTATAAAAATAATATTGGAAAAATATTATCTTTAATAGAATACTCTTGTAAAAATATCCATAATGACGTTGAAATTTTATCTAAAAATTTATGTATGCATATTGCAGCTATGAAACCTGAATCTTTAAATATTGATGATTTAGATAAAAGTCTAATAGCAAATGAAGAAAAAATTCAAAGAGAATTAATTTTAAACTCTGGAAAACCTTTGAATATAGTTGATAAAATTTTAGAAGGTAAAATGAAAAAATATTTCAGCGAGGTTACATTATTAAATCAAGCTTATATTTTAGATCAAGATAAAACTGTAAATCAAATAATTAATGAATATTCTGAAGATGAATACAAGATAATTTCTTTTGAACTTATTAGTTTATAATATGTACAATAGAATTTTACTCAAGATTTCTGGAGAGTCATTAATGGGTTCATCAAACTATGGAATTGATGTTTCTACAATAAATAAAATTTCAAATGAAATTAAAAATGTATATAAAAAAAAATATCAAATCTGTTTGATAATTGGAGGAGGAAATATTTTCCGCGGAATTAAAGGGGCTTCCGAAGGGATCGATAGATCAACATCAGATTATATGGGAATGTTGGCAACTGTAATGAATGCTTTATCTCTACAAAGTAGTTTAGAAAAAATTAATGTTCCAACAAGAGTACAATCTGCCATTACTATGTCACAAATTGCAGAACCGTATATTAGAAGACGTGCAATAAGACATTTGGAAAGAAATAGAATTGTTATCTTTGCTGCTGGTACTGGAAATCCATTTTTTTCAACAGATACCGCAGCAACCTTAAGAGCATCTGAATTAGATTGCAAATTAATAATTAAAGCAACAAAAGTAGATGGTATATATAATAAAGATCCAGTAAAGCACAAAAATGCGAAACTAATAAAAAACATTACATATAATGAAGTGATTAAAAAGAACTTAAATGTTATGGATCTCACAGCAATTAGTTTAGCAAAGGATACGAAAATACCAATTTTTATAACAAATATATTTAAAAAAAACTCTTTAATTAATGTTTTGAATCGTAAAGGTTCATATAGTAAGATAAGTTAAATTATGAGCGAGCTAGAAAGTAAGATGACTGCCTCTATTTTACATTTTGAAAAAGAACTAAATTCCTTAAGAACTTCAAGAGCAAACCCATCTATGCTTGATAATATATTTGTTGAAGCTTATGGAGCAAAAACACCTCTTAATCAACTAGGGAATATTTCAGTGCAAGATTCAAATACAATTACAATACAAATATGGGATTCCTCTCTCACAAAATCTATAGAAAATGCCATTACCGAATCTAGCCTAGGTATTAACCCTCAGGTTGATGGTCAGTTAATAAGATTACCAATACCAAAATTAAGTGAAGAAAGAAGAAAGGAAATAATAAAAATTGCTTCTGAGTTTGCTGAAAACTCTAAAGTTACAGTAAGGAATATAAGAAGAGATTTTATTGAGAATGCAAAAAATGAAAAAAAGAGCTCTAATCTTTCTGAAGATGATCTTAAAAGAAAAATCAATGAAATTCAAAAAACTACAGACGAAAGTGTAGACAAAATTGACAAAATATTAGAACAAAAAAAAATTGATATTTTGAAAGTATAGGTTTGAATAATAAATTAAACCATGTAGCTCTCATACTTGATGGAAATAAAAGATGGGCGAAAAAAAATAATTATACAAATGTTTATGGATATACAAAAGGTTTTGAAAATATTAGTAGCTTAGTTAAATTTTCTTTATCTATAAAGATAAAAAATTTAACAATATTTGCTCTATCATCTGAAAATTATAACAGATCTTCTATAAATATAATTTATAAAATAATTTATGATAATTTTTCAAAATTATTTAATGAATTAGTTAATGAAAAAGGAGTAAAAATAAAAATATTTGGAAGCAGAAAAAATTTACCGAATAAAATTATAGATATTTTTGAGAAAATTGAAGATTTATCTTCAGAAAACACATCTCTTAATCTTAATATTGCTTTTAATTATGGATTTAAAGAAGAGATAAAAAACATTATAACAAAAATAAATAATAAAGATTTAAAAATTAATTTTGAAGATAGTAATTGTTTTAATAAGTTATTTTATTTAGGCTCAATTCCTGATCCTGATATTTTAATAAGAACTGGCGGATACCAAAGGCTAAGTAATTTTATAATGTATAATCTTACTTATACAGAACTTTTTTTTACCGATACTTTATGGCCTGATTTTAAAGAAAAAGAATATGTATCTATTATTAATAAATTTTTAAAAATTAAAAGAAAATATGGATTATAAAAACTTTTCTTTAAGATTAATATACTCAATTATAATAATTTTTTTTTATTCAATTGTTTTAATAACGAATTTTAGTCATGTTTTTTATTTGATAGTATTAATTTATATTTTAGTATGCTTTGAAATATATTATTATTTTAATAAATATAAACTTATACCATTTATTTATGTAATCATCTCTTTTATTTTTTTTTATAATATTAATTTTACTTATCAAATTGTATATTCTTTTAATTTATTCATTTTAATAGTAATTTCATTTGATATATTTTCTTACTTAGTTGGAAACTTTTTTGGTAAAAATACTTTAACAAAATTTAGTCCAAATAAAACTATAGAAGGCTTTATTGGAGGTATTTTAGTATCATTTATAACAGCTATATTATTTTTGTATTATTTTAATACAAATATAATTATAAATATTTATTCTATTTTATTTATTATTTTAATTATCTTGTCAGCTTTTATTGGAGATTTGATTGAATCCTATTTTAAAAGAAAGAATAATTTAAAAAATTCTAGTAAAATTTTACCTGGTCACGGAGGAGTTTTTGATAGATTTGATAGTTTTCTATTTTCAATTATATTTTATTCTATATCTTCTAACTTACTATGAATATAAATATATTTGGAAGTACTGGAACTATAGGTACTAAAACTTTAGATGTTATTGATAACCATTTCCCAAATTTGAAGATTAATTTACTATGTGCAAAATCAAATTCCAAATTATTAATTAAACAAATTATAAAATATAAACCAAAATACGCTTTTCTTAATGATATTGATAATTTATCTAAAAAAGAACGTCATTTTCAAAAAACTAAATTTTTAAACCTTAATGAATTATTAAATTACTTAAATACTTCGAAATCAACTTTAAGTATTTTAGCAATATCTGGTTATAAGTCTTTGTATTTTCTAGACAGTATAATAAATAATACAGATAATTTAGGGATAGCTAGTAAAGAAGCAATTGTTTCTGCCGGTCATATTTTTAAAAAAAAAAAATATTTTCAAAAAACTAATATTTTTCCTCTTGACTCTGAACATTTTTCATTATTTGAATTTTTTAATAAGAGTAAAATTAACCAATCTATTAATAAAATTATTTTAACAGCTTCTGGAGGTCCTTTTTATAAATATAAATTCAAATCTTTAGAAAATATAAAATTTTCTGAAGCAATAAGACATCCTAAATGGAAAATGGGATATAAAAATAGTATTGACTCAGCGACTTTAGTAAATAAATGTTTAGAATTAATAGAAGCTCATTATCTATTTGATATTCCCTTTAATAAATTAAGTATACTTATTCATCCTGAAGCCTTAGTACACTCAGTAGTTGAGTGTAAAAATTACGTAAATCACTTTAATTTTTTCAAAAATGATATGGCCATCCCAATTTTAAATTTTTTAATTAACTCTAAGCTTAAATATAATAATAATACAAATTATTTTGTAAAAGATTATAAAACACTTAATTTTGAAGATATTAAAAACGATGTATTTCCTATCTATAATTATTTTCAATCTATAGATAAAAAAAAGCCTGAAAATTTAATTAAATTTAATATTGGAAATGAATTTGCAGTGAATTTATTTAAAAATAAAAAAATAAAATATACAGATATTTACAAAATAATTAAAAAAGTCACATCTTTAAATTTGTATTCTTCTGCAAAGACTATTAAAGATATAATTGAATATCATGAAGAAATTGAAAACAAATTGCAAGATTTTCCGATACATAATTTGTAGCATATTCTTAATTCTTTTTTCAACTAAAAGCGTTACCTCTAGTGAAGTATTATTTACAATTAAAGGAAATAAATTTACTGATTCTGAAGTTATACTTTCTTTATTGAAAGAAATTCCTAAAGATACAAATATTGATTATAGTAATGATATAATTAAAACCTTAAATGAGTCTAATTTATTTTCTAACATAGAAATACAGTTTGAAGAAAAAAAATATATTATAATAGTTCAAGAATTTCCAAATATTAACCAAATAAAATTCATAAATAATGATAGATTAAAAGACGAAGATTTAGAAACAATTGTAAATGAAACAAATTTTAATATTTATAATCTGCAAAAAACAAATTTATTTATAGATGAGATAAAAAAAATATACCAATCATTTGGATATAATAATGTTAAAATTTCATATGAAGAAAAAATTAATAATGAAAATAATTCAGTTAATCTAATATTTGATATCAAAGAAGGGACAATAACAAAAATTAATAGTATCAATATTCAGGGAAATAACTCTATTTCAGCTCAAGAAATAATTAGTATAATAAATTCAAAAACTAAATCACTAAGAAATATTTTTGCTAATAATAATTTTAAACCCACTATACTTGTTAGGGACAATTTTATTATTTCAGCCTATTATAAAGACAAAGGTTTTATTGATGTAGATGTTCAATCAAAAGTTGAATACTTAAAAAATAATAAAGTTAATATTTATTTTACTATAAATGAAGGAAATATTTATTCATTATCATCAATAAATATTTCTGATAATCAAAATATATTGAGTAAAACTTCTAGAGATCTTATTAAAAGTAAAAGAGATAAATTTATTTCATCGCAAAATTATTTTTCAGCTAGTAATATAAAAGATTTTAGAAATGAAATTTCTAATATTATAATTAATAGTGGTATTGATTTTTTTGAAATCAATACTTTAGATCAAGTTGATGAAAACAAAGTTAATATTTTGTTAGAAATTATTCCAATTAATCCAAAATATACAAAAAATATAAATATCGTAGGTAATAATAGAACATATGACTATGTAATTAGAAGAGAACTAGATATTGCAGAGGGTGACGCATTTAGTGTTTCTCAATTAAAAAATCTAAGAAATAAACTTGTTGATTTAAATTTATTTGAATCAGTGAATATAAAAGAAGAAGCCGTTGATGATAGTTTTAGTAATTTGATTATTGAAGTAAAAGAAAAACAAACAGGAAGTTTTAATGCTGGCGTTTCTGTTGGAACACTAGATGGTTTTGCTATAGTCACAGGTTTGAAAGAAAGAAATTTTTATGGAACTGGAAGATCTCTTGATGTTCTTTTAAATACTTCAGATGATAATAATGAGTTAAAGATTGTAACTTCTGATAGATTATCTTATGAAAACGAAATCGATATCAGGTATAAAATAAATTATAAGCAACGGGATTATTCAGAATCAAGCTCATATAAATTAGATACATTTAGTTCAGGCGTTGGAATTGGCTATAAAATTAATCAAAATTTTTTCCATAATTTTGATATAGAATATGTTTTAAAAGACTATAACATTACAAATTCTAGCACAGCCTCTCAATCAATCTTAGATTCTTCTGGTGGAAATATGAGCTATCTAATTAAAAATAATTTTAGATTTTCTACCTTAAATCCTGGCTTTGTATCGAGAAGTGGAAATTATATAAACTTCAATAATACTATTGAAACTCCTACAAGTTCTGGAAATGGATATATAAGGAATATTGTTACTTTAAAAAAATATTATAGCAGTTCTAGTAAAAATATATTTGGAATACAATCTAGAATCGGAAATATATTTTCATTAAATAATAATGATATTTTAACAGATGATAAATTTGCGTTAGGTGGTAGATGGTTAAGAGGATTTGATAATTATGGAGCTGGTCCAAGAAATTCCAGAACTTCGTATATAGGTGGTAACAATTTGTTTGTCACAAAACTTGATTACTCATACGAAATATCAAATAATTCTAATTTTCCAATATTTTTAAATCTATTTAACGATTATGGTTTAGTATGGGAAAATAAGACAAAACCTACTAATAATGATAATAGCTTAAGATCATCAGCAGGTTTTGGCATTAGGTATTATTCTCCAATCGGTCCTATTGGATTTAGTTGGGGGTTTCCGATAATGGATAAAGAATATGACATAAAAAGAATGTTCATATTCTCAATAGGAAACATAGATTGAAATTATTTTATATAACTTTAATTTTTTTTATAAATATTATTTCTTCAAATTTAATTGCTCAAATAATTGTGGTGGTTAATGTACAAACCTTAATAGATCAAAATTCCAATTATATTGATGCAACTAAAGATATAGAGAGAAGTCAAAAAAAATATTTAAAAATTTTTGAAGAAAAGGAAATTGAACTAAAAAAAATGTTAGAAGAAATTGAAAAATCTAAATTAATTCTTAATGAAAATGAGATTAATACTAAAATTGAAAATTATAATAATCAACTTAGTACTTTTTCTAATGATGTAGATGAATTTAATTTTCATTATCAAAATCAAATTATTGAAATGAGAGAAACTTTACTTAAAGAGATAATTATTTTATTAGAAAATTATGCTATGACAAATAATATTGATCTAATTTTAGATTCTACCAGCTACCTTATAGCTTCTAATTCAATAGATATAACTGAGGATATTAAAAAACAATTAAATAATTTAAAAATTGTTTTGGAATATGAAAATTTTGAAAAAAATTAAATATATAGATATAAAGAATTTATTAGAAAAGAATTCTTTGAAAGTTAATTCTTTAATATTAGATGATGAAATATTTGAATCAATTAAATCATTATATAATGCGAAAGAAAATGATTTATCTTTTTTTTCAAATCAAAAATATTTTAATAATTTAAAAAAAATTAGAGCTAAAGCATGTTTAATTGATAATCAATATATTGATTATTTACCAAAAAATTGCAAACCTATAATTGTAAGTGATACTTATTTAGCACTAGCTCTAATAACTAATCTTTTTAGTGATGATGACCAAAAATCAAATGGTATTATTTCTGATTATTCAATAATTAGTTCTCAAAGTAAACTAAATAAAAATGTACAAATAAATTCTTTTTCAGTAATTAAAGATAATACTGAAATATGTGAAAATGTTTGTATTGGATCTAACTCAACTATCGGGCCAAATGTATTAATAAATAAAAACGTAATTATAAATGATAATGTATCTATATCAAATTCGATAATTATGGAAAATTGTATTATAAAATCAGGTGCAAAAATTGGTGGTACAGGTTTTGGTTTTGAAATGAAAACTAAACAAAAAATCTCTCATAATGGTAATGTGATAATTGGAAAAAATTCATCAATAGGATCTAATACTACAATTGATAGAGCAGTTTTTGATAGTACTAGTATTGGGGAGTATTCAAATATAGATAATTTAGTTCAAGTTGCACACAATGTAAATATTGGTAATTTTGCCGTTATTGCTGCTCAGGTAGGAATAGCCGGGAGTACAATTATAGGTAACCATGTAAAAATTGGAGGACAGGCCGGTATATCGGGCCATCTAAAAATTGGTGATAATGTTACTATTGCTGCTAAAAGTGGTGTCACTAAAAATATTTCAGATAATATGATTGTTGCAGGTTTTCCTGCTAAGGATATTAGATTATGGAAAAAAGAAGTAATTAGAAATAGTTTAAAAAAATGAAACTTAATCTAGAACAAATAAAAAAATTGATACCACATAGAGACCCCTTTTTATTTTTAGATAATTGTGAAATTATTGTGCCAGGTGAACACGGTAAAGCTGAAAAATTATTTACAAAAGACGAGAAATTTTTTGAGGGTCATTTCCCAAATAATCCAATAGTTCCAGGAGTAATAATTGTGGAAGCAATGGCCCAAACAGCTGGTGTTGTAGTTTCCTATAAACTTAAAGAATATAAAGAAAAATCAGTATTATTTATGAGTGTAAATAAAGCAAAATTTAGAAAACCTATTTTACCCAATGAAAGAGTATCATTTGAAGTAAAATTTTTAAATAGTGTAAGAGGTGTTTATAAATTTGAAGGTATCTGTTTCAAAGAAAATGTAAAAGTGAGTGAAGCTGAGTTTTCTGCAATGATCACATATAAGTAATAATTAGAAATATATTATTTATTTAAACTTTGTTCATATAATTTATTACATTTAAATATATGATACATTCAACAGCTGTAATTTCTCATAAAGCAGAAATACATAAAACCACAAATATAGGCCCATTTTGCATTATAGGTGATGGTGTTAAAATTGGAAAAAATAACAAATTAACCTCAAATATTTCTATAACTGGCAATACTACAATAGAAGATAATAATACTTTCTACCCATTTTGTTCAATTGGTTCTGATCCTCAAGATTTAAAATTTAATAATGAAAAATCTTATTTAAAAATTGGTAATTATAATAAATTTAGAGAAAATGTGACTGTTAATCCTGGTACATCAGGTGGAGGATTAAATACTATAATAGAAGATAATTGTCTATTTATGGTAGGTTCGCATATAGCTCATGATTGTATAATCAAATCTAATGTTATTTTAGCAAATAATGCTACCTTAGCAGGCCATGTAGAAATAGACAATAATGCAATTATAGGTGGCAATTCAGCTATTCATCAATTTGTTCGAATTGGCAAATATGCAATGATTGGAGGAATGAGTGGTGTAGAAAAAGACATCATTCCATATGGATTGTATACAGGAATAAGAGAAAATTTGAAAAGCTTAAACCTTATTGGTTTAAAAAGAAAAG
>MDSZ01077140.1_pt1 | contig 10617 bp, 10 predicted proteins | sample 811201 | NCBI WGS metagenome assembly MDSZ01 (sample SAMN05326647, study PRJNA326480) | marine metagenome | isolation source: seawater | place: Indian Ocean: North | collected 2010
ACAGCATAATAATCTGATTTATAATCAACTAGAAATCTTGCCAATAATTCACCAAAAAAAGTTAATAATATTAATAAACCTAAATTTAATAATAAATTATTTTTAGATTTCATTAAAAAATAAGTTTTCTAACTTTATATTATAGATTAAAATAAATTAATATTTTGATTTATTTAATCAATCAATCAATTAATTAATGCTTTTTACTGATTTTAATTTCTGGTATTTTTTTCTATTAGTTATTTTTATACTTCAACTAAATTTTAAAGTTATTAAATCAATCAACTTTCAAAATATTTTTTTATTGTTTGCAAGTTACCTATTTTATTCTTATTGGGATTGGAGATTTCTAAGTTTAATAATTGTCGTTTCTTTTCAAACATTTTATTTTGGAAAATTAATAAAATCATTTATTAAAAATAAGAAAATATATTTAATTTCTTCTATCTCAATAAATTTATTAATATTATTTTTTTTCAAATATTTTAATTTCTTTTCTTTGGAATTTGCAAATTTATTAAATTTAAAAAATGATATAGTACTCAATACAATAATTCTTCCAGTTGGAATATCATTTTATATATTCCAATCTCTAACATATGTTGTAGATATTTATTTTGAAAAAATTAATCCTGAAAAAAACATAATAAATTATTTTGCTTATGTTTCGTTTTTCCCCCAATTGGTAGCTGGTCCTATAGAAAGAGCATCATCTTTACTACCACAATTTAATAAGCTTCATGGTGTAAATTTAAAAAGTTTTTATTTAGGTTTTAAATATATAATTATTGGCCTTTCCTTTAAGATTGTCATAGCTGATAATCTTGCATCTTATGTAGACAAAATTTTTAATAGATATTACGAGTTATCAGGAGGAGAATTATTGTTGGGCGCAATATTGTTCTCTATTCAAATCTATTGTGATTTCTGTGGATATTCTTTAGTTGCTATAGGAGTAGCAAAAATAATGAATTTTAATTTATCTAAAAATTTTGATACACCATATTTTGCAAATTCAATTAAAAATTTTTGGAGAAGATGGCATATATCTTTAAGTAATTTTTTCAAAGATTATGTTTATATTCCTTTAGGTGGCTCAAGAAGTAAAACAACATTAAAACGTTTTAGAAATATAATAATTACTTTTACATTGAGCGGTATTTGGCATGGTGCAAATTGGACATTCTTAATTTGGGGTTTTTTAAACGGATTTTTATTATTTATGCAAAATATATTAAAGGTAAAGCTTCCTAATTTTATCTCTTGGATTTTAACTTTATTATTAATTTCTTTTTTATGGGTTATTTTTAGATCCCCTACTATTTATGATGCTTTTAATTATGTCTCTAGAATTTTCTTAGACTTTAAATTACCTGAAATAAGTCGAGATTTGATAATTATCTTGATATATTATTTTTCAATAGATTTTCTTTTATTTAAATATAAAGAGATAAATCAAATATGGTTTAAGAATTTAACCGTGCAAAATTATATATTAATTTCTATGCTGATTATACTTTTCCTAATAAATAAGTCACAGACAAATTTTATATACTTTGAATTCTAGTCAATATATTGAATTCTTATTATAAATTTGTAAAAAATATAGCTCCTATAATATTTATAAAGAACCAAGAGGAAAGGTCAAATTTTAATTATTATTGCTCGTACTTATATCTTTCTAAGAAAGATGAAGTTTTTTCCAATAAATTTAAGCCCATTAATTCTGCACTTGGCGTAATGGATACTCAGTGAGCTTTTAATGATCAAGAAGGATTAAAAATATTAACATCTGAAAGGCGATCTATACACATTTGACTTATGAAATCTAATATTAGCAGTTGGAAATGAATAAGCACAAAATCTTATGAGTTCGCGAAAGTTTAAAGAAATTCTAGGTTTATAAAATTTAAGAAAAATAGGATATTGCTATAAATTCTTTCAATAAGACTAAAAAGCTAAGATCTGATAATTATTTCAAATAAATGACGACATTCTTTAAAATAAATAAAGTAAAATAACATCACTTTGTAAGTGATTGTCCAAGCTCGATTATGCAATTCTGCTCTCTAAAATAGTGCTCTTAGAAGTGTTTTAATTTTTGCACATCGCAAGAGTAGTTTTGGTGATTAACGCCAGAAGTTAAATTAAATCTGCTCTGATTCGGGTTTATTATTTTCAATGATAAATTTAGCGGTCTTTATTAGTTAATATAAATTATCTACTTATTTGATTCGCAAATCTGGTTCTCCATAGTCAAAGAATAATTCATAACTAGGTCTATCTCGCATAACAGTAGTTTTGTTGAAATAGTCTTCATAAGTAAATTCTAATTTACTAAACCAATTTAGAAAATATTTTGTTCCTGGAACATGTTCTACAAGATTATCAATGGTTTCAGGTAAATTTTTATATGTATCTTGCCAAGTCCAAAAGTCAGATTTTCTCCCAAAATAAGTCATGGATTCAAGGGATTCTTTTATCCATGCAAAGGTTTTTTCAGTAACATTGAAACCACATTTATTAGGATCAATTTCCTCAATACATAATGAAACTATAGCTTGAGCACACTTAGCGCATTTAGAACAATTATATAATTCTCTTTTCCTCGAGTAGGAATTACAAACTACCATGAGTGGATGTGAAGAGTTTTTAGTAATGTATTTCTTAATAATCTTTTTTATTTTTTCATGTCTTGTAAATTCATAATCTTTATGCAAAACACTAACGTTTGACCACTTTAGTAAGTTGTCAGTAGAAGGATCAGAACCCCAATTATCTTTAAAAGATTTGTCATGAGTTGATGAAATAAATATTTTGTTTGCTTTAAATGTAAAAGCGGCTGGTGCCGTCATTCCAATTAAACCAATTCCATGTTGAATACCTCCCCACCATGTATCCTCAGTAAATTTTCCAAAATCCTTATCAAGATTTCTTCTATTTAAAAAGGAATAAATATTTGTTTTCGCTACACTAGCATTTCCATAAATATGTTTTGCCCAATTTACTATTTCTTTATGAATTCCTGCTGGTTCAAAATCAATTATTGTAAGGTGATTTTTACTTTCTAAATTATTTAGACAGGTAGCAGTGGAATCAATTCCGCCACTATACAATTGAACAACGCCTTCATCTTGTTCTTTCAAATGTATAACATTTTTACTAAGTATTTTTGAATTGAAATTTAAGACCCCAAAATTTTTCTTAAAGACTTTTTTTATAGAAGATAAAGAATCAAGGAAAGGTTGATCTATTTCATTAACAAACAAATCAGAGTCAGTTACCCAAGCAACCTGTATCAGATTACAAATTGCAGGAATTGTTAAAATGTATTCAGGTATTTTAGATATATTAAAGTCATATTCAACATAAAAATTTTTTTCATTAAAGTATTTATCAATTTCTTTAGATGTACTGAAACTTATTAATGTTTTACTCTTACCAAATATCTTTAATGATTCAATTACTATTTGACTCTTCATTTACTAACTTTTGATACCTGAGGCTGCATCTTGATCTAGAACCCATGTTACATCATTATGTTTTTGTAAAATAGAGGCAGGGATAGCATTAGTAATAGGCCCTTCAATAGCTTGCTTTACGGCTAAAGCCTTTCTCTGCCCATTAGCTAAGACTATTATTTTCTTTGCTTCCATAATTGTTTTTATTCCCATTGTTAAAGCGTATTTGGGGACCTCATCTTCATTCTTAAAAAATCTCCCATCTGAATTCTGATTAATTGTTTCCTCACTTAATTTTACTAAACTTGTTTTACTATCAAAAGCTGAATATGGTTCGCAAAAAGCAATATGTCCATTAACCCCTATCCCCAAAATTTGACAGTCAAGACCTTTAAGAGATTTAATTTTTTTTTCGTAATTTTCACATTCATCAAGAGGGTTTTTTGCATTTCCATTAAGGAAGTTTATATTTTCTTTAGGAATATTAATATGATAAAAAAGATGATTATCCATAAAATATCTATAACTTAAGCTATAGGAAGGATCAATTTTATAATATTCATCTAAGTTAAATGTATGTATTAAAGAAAAATCTATCTCGCCTAATTTATATGCTTTTACAAGAAGATTGTAAAGCCTTATGACAGAACTTCCTGTAGCTAATCCAATAACTTTAGTTTTAGGGTTTATAAGAACTTCTTTTACAATCTCAGCAGCTAATTTTGATGATTCTATACTTGTATTTTTAACTTCAATAGATATTCCCATCAAAAAAAAACTAAAAAATCATATTAACATGAAAAAATAACATCAATTAAAAATTTTATTTATTTTACTAACTTCTTATCGAATGGCAAATCTCCTCTCTAAAAAGCTCTCAAAAGTATTTTAATTATCGCAGATGGCAACTGAAATATGGGTGACCAACTTCAAAGGGAATTAAATCTAAAAGTCGAAATATATAAAAGCATCCGAACTACTTTGAGAGAAGCTAATAGTAATAAGGAAAATAAAAATAATTATTGGCCAAAATATTTCTGCCTTACATTTTTTGATGATTTTTTCATAAACTTTATAATTATCAAATTTATGACTAATAAAAAATATTCCAATTAATAATAAATATATATAGTTGCCATTAAGAAATTCACTTACATTGAAAAATCCTCTTACGAAAACCGTATTAAAAATATTAAAAACTTCTGATAAGTTTTGGGCTCGAAAGAAAATCCATGTAAATGAAATAAAATTAAAAGTAATAAAGATTCTCAAGTACTTAGGTAAATTATTTATCCATAGAAAAAATTCTGATTTTTCCATTATTAAGAGGATTGCATGAAGGCCCCCCCATATTATGAAAGTCCAACTTGCTCCATGCCAAAGTCCTCCAATTAGCATAGTAATTAGGATATTTTTACTTTGGTTGAAAAAACCATATTTATTTCCGCCTAATGGAATATATATATAATCTCTAAGAAATGTAGAGAGAGTTATGTGCCAATTTCTCCAAAACTCTGTAATTGATGTAGATAGATATGGAGTTAAGAAATTATATGGTAATTTTATACCCAATATTAATCCAAGTCCTATAGCCATATCTGTGTAACCACTAAAATCACAATATATTTGAATTGAAAAAGAATAAATAGCTAATAAATTTTCAAAGCCACTAAAATTTAAATTGTTCATATCATAAACTCTATCTACAACTGTGGATAAATAATCGGCAAAAACAATTTTCTTTAAAAGGCCAATCGAAAAAATAAATATAGAAATTCTCAGATTGGTTATTTTTGCCTTAATGGGATTTTCAATTTGAGGCAATAATTCTCTTGCTCTAACAATTGGACCGGCTAAAAGTTGAGGAAAAAATAATATATAAGCGGCAAAATCTGTAAAATTAACCTTACTTTTGTTTTTATTATTACAAATATCAATTAAAAATGATGTAAGAGTAAAAGTGATAAATGAAATTCCTAAAGGGATAGAAAATTCAGGCACAGATAAATTTAAATTTATAAGTGGAGATATAAAATCTCTTATAAAAAAACTTGAATACTTAAAAACAATAATTGGTAAAAATAAAAAGAACAAGTTTATAAAAAGAAAATATTTTTTAAATCTTGAATTTATTTTTTTAAGTTTTATACTCCCAAAATAAGTTACTAGAATTAAATAAAAAGGTATCCATATATCTAATGGTTTAAACCAAGAATAAAATATTATGCTTGCTATTACTATTAATAAAGCTCTATGTTGTTTTGGGATTAATAAATGAGCAATAAGGTATAAAAGAAAAAATATAAAAAATGTAAGAGAGCTGAAAATCACTTTTAGTTTTAAATTTTTACTTTTTTAATTTAATATTTTCAAAAATCTTTTCCGCCATTAACCTATGACCTAGAGCATTTGGATGTGGGTCACCTGGCATACTATATATCTCTTTTTGGCTAAGACCAACTAAATTAGGTAAGGTATCTATGAATTTATAATTATATTCTTCTGCAAAAGTTTTCATTAAATCATGAATTTCATCAAACTTATAATCTTCTAAGCTTTGAATATCAGGAATCATTGCTAAATATAGTCTTATTTTTTTACTCTTTGCATAAACAGAAAGTTTTTTTAAACTTTCTTTCATTTTTACTAAACCACTACTATTGTTCCCATATATTAATTCATAATGATTTTCAAGCGAATTTATTCCTGATTTTTGAAAAATTCTATTTTTTGCAATCCATAGTGTCAAAGCTAACTGACTATTTTTTAATAAAAAATTGTCCTTAGTATTATTCAAATCCTCAGCATCTCTAATAAAGTAATGTACTACTATATCTGTAGTTTCAAGATCAGTATGTTTTAGAAGGAATCTATTCACACTTCTATAAAGGTTGTAATTACCAATACCTCCGTTAATAACATCAACATATTCCCCATTTTTTTCTAACATTTTTTTTAATTGCGATGTTGTCGTTTGATTCTCTTTAACTCCCCATCCAAGGGTTATTGAACTTCCTAAAAATAAGATCCTTCTTTCTTTGTCATTTGTAATTTCTGTGTTAGCCCCCCTGAAACCCCTATTATTTAATCTTATTTCAACTTTTTGTAAGATAGCTTTTTTGTTTTTAATATGATCAAAATCTAGTATCGTGTTTTTATCTCTTTTTTTAAGTTTTTTTGAATACTTCCACATTTCTACATCATAATTATTCATGTTGGAATTTTTTATTCTTAAAAAAAATTCTGCTGAAGCAATGCAAAAAGAAGTAGAAATAATAAAAAGTATTATTGATAATAATCTTTGTTTAATAATTTGTTGTTTGGACATTAAATTTAATTTTTAAAAGTTTTTGGTTCTTTAATTAACTTTTTTTCTAAAAGCACTGTGTTTATAAATTCAGCTATTCTTTGAGAGCCCTTATTATTTGAATGGGCATCATCATAGACTCCATCCAGTCCAATTATACTTTTAAGATACATCGGCACTAAATCAATATTTAAATCTTTTGTTTCTATTAAAATATTTTGCAGTTTATAAACTTTAAGTAATTCTAAGCAACCATCATCATATCCACGTATACCTAAATTAATTACTTCATTTTCATTTATAAATTTACAAGCAGGTATTTCTTCTTGAATAAAAAGTATTCTGGCAGAAGGAAAAACACTTTTGGTTTTTTCAATAAGAGTTAAAATTAATTTTTGATATTTTATATAACCTGGATCATTTAAATTACTATTTAAACTATATTTTTTCCCTGAATTTGATAGAGATATTGATATTTTTTTGTTTTTCGCTACTAAATTATTTTTCATAAATAAAAATTTTTCAATAAAGAAGGAATTATCTTTCAAGAACTGTTTTAGATAATGGTAAGAAAATCCATATACAGAAAATTCCCCTTTATTATTTAGTTTTAGATAATCATTATTCATTAATTTTCTGTCAGTAGGTCCTGTATAGAAAATGATTAATTTTACAGAATCTTTATTAGGTATTTTTGAATGCCATTTATCTATAGAGTTAAGATGAGTATAAGAAGTATGTCCAGTAATACCGCCATTAATAAAATCATAATCATTATTTAAATCGTCCAGGATATCATGCCATGTTTTCCCTTCCGTAGTATGAACTTGATCGGTAGTTGACGCACCAATAGTAAGAATTATTTTCTTATTTATATCTGATGATCTGCTTCTATAGCCATAAGCGTCTCGATAATATCTAGAAAACAAAATTTTATTTTTTGAGTTATCATCAAAATTTTTGTAGATAATTTCTTTGTCCCTTACTAAACCAATTATTGGGGTGTAGTTTTTTCTATTAGCAAAATTTTTAGTCCACTTACCTAATATGATTTCACAAATTAATATAAAAAAAGAAAATATCAATAAGTTAATAGTAATTATTTTAAGATTAAATATTTTCATGTAATAATCATAAAAAATTATTTATAATAATTACTATTAATTAATTAATATTTAAATTAAATTTATATAAAAATGAACTATAACATACTTTTAGAAAAAATATCTAAAGCAAAATTTTCATTATCACCTTTTAAATATTTATATATTAAAGATTTTATACCCAAGGATGAATTTATTTCATTAACAAGCGATCCACAAGTAATTTTGGAAGAAGCAAATAATGATATGGATTTAATTAATTTATTACATCAAAGTGATTGGGAACCCATTCATTTCCCAGGCTGTACTACAAATATTAATGACTATATAAAATGGAGAAATAAGGAATCAGATTTTGACAATGTAAATACTTGTGAAGGCTTTGGCATTACTTTTAGATTAAAAAGATCCTATTCTAAATTGTTAGAAGGCTATATTTCTTTTTTTAGGTCAGAAGAACTTAAGAATTGTTTGTGCGAAAAATTTAATTTAAATTCAGAACAAACTACTTATGACACTGGCTTTCAAAAATATTTGGATGGATATGAAATTAGTCCTCACCCAGATGTAAGGAAAAAGGCTTTAACATTCATGCTAAATGTCAATCCAAATCCAAATAGTGAGGAAGAATTTCATCATGCACATTTTTGCAATTTTAAACCTCATATGAGTTATGTTCAAGAATATTGGAAAGGTAATAAACATGCTGATAGAAGCTGGGTACCTTGGGACTGGTGTGAGACTAAATTTTTACATAATGCCAATAACTCGATTACTATATTTGCCCCTGATAATGACACAATGCACGGGGTAAAAGCAACTTATAACCATCTAAAATATCAAAGGACTCAGTTTTACGGAAATTTATGGCACAAAAAAGAAATACTGCAATTCAAGCCAAATTGGCAAGATTTTATAATTAATTCAAGCAAAGAGATAAGAACATCTAAAAAGGAGACTAAAAGAATTAATCGTCAAAAACTTTTTTAAAAATAATTAAGTAGATTTTTATAAATTTGTATTTTAATTTTATTTTTTAAATTATTTATTCAAATCGACTATGGAAATACATAGAATAATTAATAAATAGATATTTTTATAAAGTAAAAAAGATCCAAATCTTATTTTTAGCAAATTTTTAAACTATTCAAATCACTATAAAGAGAAAATGCTTTCTTGCTAAGTTTACTGTCAATATTTAATTCAATATTTTTTTTAGATACTTTAAATTCAAATTCATAAGTCTTTTCTATCTTCGCTATTTCTTGAATAGCAAACCAATAGTCCTTTTTTGTACAAAGTTTTTCGTAACTTACAAAAAGAACGTTTTTCCTATTTTCAAGTTCTTCAAAAGTATTTTTGTAAGTAAGGTACCATTGTTCAATCCAATGATTTATGTCTAAATTATTATGATAATTTAAATTATTAAATATAATAGGAATATAATGCGGACCGAATTCTGTATGCCCAATCCATTTCATATATTTAGAAATGAAATTATCATGTTTTGATTCTTCAATAAATTTTTTATGTTGAGTTAGTAAAGAATATGAATGTTGTATTGGATCTCTAAATGGAATAATTATTTTAGAATCGCTAAAAACAGAAGAAAGAAAGCCAAGTCTTTTTATATTTTGATTGTTTTTACTAAGGTATCTCTTTTTTTTATATTTATGAATAATATTTCCAATATAAATTCTAATATTTTCTTCCAATTCTTCTTCATTTTCGTGCTCAAAAGTTTTCCAAAATACTTCTTCAAATGCTTCTGGAGATTCTGTAGAGACTTTAATTCCATCTCCATGAGCTCTTTCCGTATATTTTGAATTTTTTTTATTAAATGATATTTTAGACCAAAGATTTGGAGCTAGAACAAATGGCATATCAGCATAAGAGAGAGATGCAAAAAGATTCGATTTATAAAGTGCATTTAATAATATAGTTGTCCCTGCACGTGCAAGTCCTGTAATAAAAATATGGTCTCCGTTTTCACTAGAAGGAGAGTTAATAGTACTTTCAAAATCAAAAGTTAATTCGCGCATAAATTGCGATGAAAGGGCAAATTTATGCAACTTTTGTTCTAACCAAGAGTAATTATTATTCATGTAATTATAAGTTTTCTAATATAGGCATAAGTAAATGTAATAATTATAGATTCGATTATTCCATTCCAAGAAAACATGAAAGCAAGAAAACCACTAAACAAGTTTTCTGCGATAATAAAAATAAAAATAATCAAAAATAGAATTAAAAGCATTTGCAGTGAATACTTCATCATCTGCAATGAATATTTAGGAATAATATTTTCTTTCCAGTGATCGCTAATGTTTTTATTAGAAATGATATTTATTGCTTTTTTGCTAACTTCAACTAGCGATTTGATTAAAGAGATATAATTTGATCTGATAAATATTTCAATAGACAATAAACAAATAACAAAAAGAATTAGATGGTTCACTTTCTTTTTTGATTAACATTTTTAGATAACATCTTCTTCTTTTGTTTATTTTTAAAAGCACGTTTGATTGGATAATATAAAATTCCCCACAATCCCAAAAAGAATGCTGCAATAATTCCAAAAATTGCGGCAATAACACCACCCCCCATCCCAGGACCTATATATCCAAATTTCGTAGATAGATTAACGAGTATTGATGAAAAAAAAATGAATTCAGTCATTACATTTTCCTCGTGAATTTAAAAAGTTTTTTACAATCTTAATATCTTTATTATTATATAAAATTCG
>MDSZ01191335.1_pt1 | contig 10617 bp, 12 predicted proteins | sample 811201 | NCBI WGS metagenome assembly MDSZ01 (sample SAMN05326647, study PRJNA326480) | marine metagenome | isolation source: seawater | place: Indian Ocean: North | collected 2010
TATGGACAAAAACGATGAAATAGTTATATTAACTGATGAAGGTAATACTACTGATGATGTTTTAAATTATTTAGAAACTATAGATAATTCAATTAAAATTTATAGTCATCCACTTAATAAAGATTTTTCCTCTCATAAAAATTATTTAAATAGTAAATGTACTGGGGATTGGATATTTCAAGTAGATGCGGATGAATATCCTGATGCATATTTAATTCAATCAATACATTATATTTTAGAGCAAAACCCTACAATAGAAGCTTGTTGGATTTCTAGAGTAAATACTGTATTAGGGATTACTAATGAACATATACAAAAATGGAATTGGAGAATAGATGAATTTGATAGAGTCAATTTCCCAGATAGACAATTACGTCTATATAAAAACATTCCCGATAGGATAAAATGGAAAAATAAAGTTCATGAACAATTAATTGGGTATGAAACAATAACCCAATTACCTGATAATGAAGAATATTGTCTTCATCATCCAAAAGATATAAAACGACAAGAAAAACAAAATCAATTTTATAATACTATACAATAATGAGAGTAACTAACATAGATACCTTAAGTGCCTTGCTAGATCGTTTAGCAACCGAAAGAATTAAAGAATATAACTTTAATAAACAAGAAAAATTTACAGAAGCTGAACACCAGCGGGGGGTAATAGAAGAAATAAAAGTTAAATTAACTGATTTATTTAATGAAGTATATGAAACTAAAAAATATGATTATGTAGGTGAAAAACGTACATTTGATGAACAAAAGCTTTTAGATGATGTAGAAACTTTAATTACTAATGATTTGGATGTTGGTGATGCCTATTATACTAAAACTGATGGTGAACCTACTTTAGAAAAATTTATGGTTAATGAAGCCCGTTTAAGAAAAGCTAATGAAAGTAGGGGTAGAATGAAAAATTCTATTGATCAAAAATTTCAAACAATTATAAATAAGGATGATTAACAAATTAGATATAAATTCCTTAAAAGGGGAGTTTATTAATAATAAACCATTTCCCCATATAGTAATAGATAACTTTCTCCAAGAAGAAGTAGCATCTAAGGTACTATTAGAATTTCCTCAGGCTGATGATGATTTATTTACTTGGAAATCTAATGACACAAACAGCATTAAACAGATGTGTCAGGATTCTAAATTAATAAAACAAAACTTACCCCATATATGGTCTGTTATTAAATATTTAAATAGTGAAGAATTATTAGAACAGGTTTCTGAATTTACTTCTATGCCTAAATTATATGGGGATGATGAACTTAGTGGAGGTGGATTACATTTAATAAAAAGAGGTGGTCATTTAAAACTCCATGTAGATTTTAATATAGCAGATTCATTACCAGATTTAAATAGAAGATTAAATATAATTTTATTTTTAAACCCAAATTGGGAATCAGAGTGGGGTGGAGAGTTAGAACTATGGAATACTGAAAAAACTAAATGTGTGGCTTCTGTAAAACCTATTTTTAATAGAGCAGTTATATTTGACACACAACCTAAGGGTGATGTATTGCCCTGGCACGGTCACCCATTACCTTTAGATTGCCCTGAAGAAATTTATAGAAAATCTTTAGCTCTATATTACTATAGTAAAGAAAAACCTAATACAAGTATGGCTAAGAAGCATAAAACTCTATACGCTTAATATTTTAGATTACATGAAGAAAATAGTTATAATACCTACTTTTTGTGAAAGCCATTTAATAGAATGTCAAATTCCTAATATAATTGATACTATAAATCCTGATTATATAATCTATAATGAGGGCATGTTCCCTAATGGGACTGAAGGTAATAAACAATTAACAAAAGAGTGGTTAGATAAATATACTTTAAATGGAGAAGGTAAAAGGGGTTTTGATTTTTTAGAATTAGAAACAATTATAAGTAAAGCACAGCAAAAATATCCTAATACTAAAATAATCTTAAATCAAATGGATTATTTTCCAGGAATGTCATCTACAGACTGTTATATAAAAGCAGCAACTAATTTTGAACAACTTGGGATTAAGGTTGAAGAAGGTGATTATATATTCCCCTATGAAGGAGATGTTTTTCACCATGAAGATGATATAGAAAATATTAAATATTATTTAGAACAAATAAAACCAGGAGAAGGATTTAGATCTATGTGGATAGATTATATGCAAAATTTTTGGTATGCAGATAAAAGAACCATTAAAACCTATCTATTAGATCAAAGGTACCACCATGAAAATAATTACATGTCTAGAAGAATTTGTTTTAGATATGATAAGGGGGGAATCAAATACCTTAATATGTTAAAAAACTTTATGACCACTAATTATCACGATCCTATAGAAGGATATGGTATGTTATATCCTACAGATTTAATTACATACCACTATGCGTGGATTAGGCCTGGAAAATTTAGAGATTTAAGATGTGATCAACTACAAAGACATCCTGGTTATTGGGAAAACTTTGTAAAGGGTTTAGATATGTGTGATGAATATAAGTTTAATGAAATTAGAGTTAGACCGGGATTAAAAGGATATTCTAATGAATTTGTTAAGTTTTTTAGTGAACATACCCACCCAAAACATATTAAAAAGCACCCTCTATGGACTAATTTAGATGAAGACGTTATTAATAACCTTAGAAACTTAGACGATATTAAACACGATTAAAATGAAAAAAATTTGGTATGCACCCTATAAATTTGAATCTTATGGGGAAGAAGAAATTAAAGCTGTAGAAGAATCATTACGCTCAGGTTGGTTAGGAGGACAAGGTCCTAAATCTGAGGAATTTGAAAAAGCCATTGCTAAACGTTTTGGGAAAAAACATGGCGTATTTGTAAATTCGGGTTCATCTGCATGTTTATTAGCTATTGCAGCCCTTAATTTACCCAAGGGAAGTAAAATTATTACACCGGCATGTACTTTTTCAACTACATTAGCTCCTATAATCCAATTAGGATATATTCCTGTGTTTGTAGATGTTAATCTAACAACATATTGTGCTGAGGTAGGTGATATATTAAAGGTATTAGATAATGATGTCAAAGCTATTATGCTACCTAACTTAATAGGAAATAAACCCGATTGGGAATCACTTAAGGCAGCTTTAGTAGAGGCAGGAAGAGACGATATATTCTTAATAGAAGACTCAGCAGATACTATTACTAAAACAGAATGTACTGATGTAGCTACTACTAGTTTTTACGCTTCCCACGTTATTACTGCCGGTGGTGTAGGAGGAATGGTAATGTTTAATAATAAACAACACGTTATTAAATGTTTACAATATAGGGATTGGGGTCGTTTAGGTAATGATTCCGAAATTATAGATGATAGATTTAATCATAGTGTAGATGGAATTCCCTATGATCACAAATTTTTATACAGTGTATTAGGTTACCATATGAAAGCATGTGAAATGAATGCTGCCTTTGGATTAGTTCAACTAAAAAGATTTGAAAAGTTTTCAAAAATTCGTAGAGAAGTTTTTGAAAGATACCTAAAAAACCTAGAAGGAGTAGGCGATTTGATTTTACCTAATGATAGTTTAAAACCTAATTGGCTAGCTATCCCTCTTCAAACAGAAAAACGTTTTGAACTACTTACTTTCCTTGAAAATAATAATATACAAACGAGAGTAACATTTGCTGGTAATGTAACGCGTCACCCAGTTTATAGAGAGTATTTGCAAGATTTTACTAATGCAGACACTATTATGAAAAACGGATTTTTATTAGGTGCCCATCATGGGATGACTATTGAAGATGTAGATTATGTATGTAATAAAGTGAAAGAATTTTATAACTAATGGACTTACATTCTACTATAAAATCCCAAGGTAAAGTTGTTACACAAATAATTCACTTTATGAACGGAGAAAAACGTACTTTTGAGAATATAATAACTACCTCCGTAAAACAAGGGCAATTTACTAAATTAGAAACTACTGATGGAAGGCTAATAATGATTAATGATAAAAATGTTCTCTGTATAGAAATATTTGGTAATGAGTAAGGTTGTAATTTTAGGTGATGGTATTCTAGGAAAAGAACTTAATAAACAGACTGGTTGGGATATTATATCACGAAATAAAGACGGATTTGATGCTCTTACCCCAAACTTTCACCATTTAATAGCCCAAGAACATGGAGTTGTATTTTATCCTAAGTACGATACTATAGTAAATTGTATAGCTAATACAGATAGTTATTCAGAAGATCTACAGTCTCACTTAGATGTTAATTTTAACTTTACTGTAGCTCTAACAGATTTTTGCAGAGAATGGAAAATAAAATTAGTCCATATTTCAACTGAATATGTGTATGCTAATAATCCCTCCCCAGCAAAAGAAACAGATTTACCTTTACCCGACAATACTTGGTATGCTAAAACTAAATTATTAGCAGATCAATATCTTACACTTATGGGAGGTGATTATCTAATATGTAGAGAGTTACATAAAGCAAATGATTTTAATCCTCCTAAAGTTTGGGATGCAAAAACTACGGGAGATAAGGTAAAAAATATAGCCCCTTTAATAATAAAACTAATAAATAAAAAAGCTACTGGTATATATAATGTTGGAACTGGAGATAAAAGCTATAAAGATATATTTCCTAAAGGGAAATTGATTAATGCTCCTTCTCATGTTCCCTATGATACTAGAATGTGTTTAAATAAATTAAACGAATTTTTAAAATGAACTTTAATACAAAATCAAATATATTATCTGTGCCCCATGAATGGAGTTGGATTTTTACCTTGGGTTTAGGTAAAGCCTATGGTCAACATATTCTTGGTAATAAGGAAATAAAAGTTTCAACATTTCCTGAAGCTTATCCTTTTTTTTATTTTTTACCTAAAAAAAATATTTTAGAAGCAAAAACCCTACGATATGGGGTAGCGGCTTGGGGAGTATATGAAAAAGATTTTAATCCTAAAGGTAGATGGGGGGATGAATGGACTCCTCCTCCCTTAAAAGAACATTATAAAGGTAAAATTATTTCGAATAAACCTATAATTACTATAAATAATAAGTATAATCCTGAATGGGGTCCAAAAATACCTTTTAATTATTTAAGTTTAGATTTTATAGAAAGTTTTATTAAAGAATTTTCAGATCGGTATCAAATAATATACATAAGGCATGATAAAAGATTTAAACAAGAGGGATACTATGATGATGTCTTAGGTTTAGATTTAGGTGATTATAAATTACTTGAATCTTACCCTCAGGTTAAAACCATATATGATATTATGGAAACAAAAAAGATCGGGTTTAATTTAGCACAATTAGAAATCTTAGCTGCTAGTAAACAAGTAATATCAGTAAATGGGGGGAGTGCATGTTTATCCGCTTATTTTGGAGAAGATGTAATGATATATGGTGCAAAAGATTGTAAATCAACCCCAAGAGGTATATGGAAAACAGATTCATGGTTAAAAGAATTATCTGGGGCTAATATTTTGGGATTCTTAGATGAAAAAGAGTTAATAGAAACAGCTAAACAAAGATGGTTATAAATAAAATATTAATTCTAGGTAACACATTACTTACCGAAAAAATAGTAAAAACATTATCTCCTCACTATAACCTGATTGGATATGTTCCTAGCAAAAACCCAACTATAGAAGGAAATATCCCCCTCCCTATTAAACCTATTAATACAGAATGTGATATAAAATTATCTATACAATATGATAAAATAATCAAAAACCCAATTAATTGTTTCAATTTACATACAGGTCTTTTACCTGCATACGGGGGTACTAATATTTTAGATTACACACTTTTAAATAATGAATTTGAACAGGGCCTAACTTTTCATAAAATGACGAATGAATTAGATTATGGTCCTATTATTAGTAAAATTACTTATCCTGTATTACCAAATGATAAAGTTATAGATTTATATCAAAGAATTTTGTCTATTGGTCCTTATTTTGTACAATCTAGTTTAAAGTTATTAGAAACCTTGAATAATACCCAGGTTGATAAATGCATTAAATTAAAACCTAAATTATATAAAAGGGGTGAATTTAACTTAACTGAAGATATGAAAACATTTACAAAACAATGAAAAATATTAATTTATTAAAAAATAAAAGTGTACTTCTTATTGGGTCTAGTGGATTTCTTGGAAACTGGTTTAAAGATATACTTGAGGAAAATGGTAATGAATATATTACCTATGATATAAAAGATGGACACGATATATGCTTACCTCTAGATCTACCTAGATATGATTATGTAATTAATTGTGCTGGTATCGCTAGTCCTGAAAAATATATGAAAAAACCTGTAGAAACAATGGATGTTTCGTATATTGGAACTAAAAATGTACTTGAATATTGTCTAAAACATAAAGTAGAAAGTGTATTAATGTTTAGTTCAAGTGAAGTTTATGGAACACCTCACCCAAGTGCTATCCCCACTAAAGAAAATTATATTGGAGCTATACCTACAAGAAGTAGTAGAAGTTGTTATGATATAGGAAAGCAAGTATTAGAAACATTATGTTACACTTATTATAATATTCATAAACTACCCATTAAGGTAGTTAGACCTTTTAACTTTTATGGAAAATATATGGGTATAAATGATAATAGAGTATTATCTAATTGGATGAGAAATTATTTAAAAGATGAAGATATTATAGTTTATGGGGACGGTAGACAAACTAGAACTTTTTGTTATGTGGAAGATGGTATTGATATGTGTTTGGGGGTTTTAGTTAAAGGAAAAGATGGAGAAGTATATAATGTTGGGAATCCTACCCCTGAATTATCAATGAATGAATTAGCTAAAACTTTTTGTAAGGTATTAGATTATAAAAATAGAAATATTAATGCACAATATCCCAATTTTTACCCTAAAGACGAACCTTTAAGAAGATGTCCTAATATAGATAAAGTAGTAAAAGACACAGGAACCCAACCTAGTACTTCACTAGATGATGGTTTAAAATTAATGCTAAAATATTTTAAAGAAACAGAATCATGATACCATTAATGAAAGTACATTTACCTCCTAACGTAGGAGAAATTGTAAATAAAGTAGTCCAAACGGGATTTGTTACTGAAGGAGAATTTTCTGATAAGTTTGAAGAACTATTCGGAGAATATATAGGTAACCCAAATACAAGATTAGTTAATAGTTGTACTTCAGCATTAGCTTTAGCTGCTCATATGTGTGACTTAAAACCAGGTGATGAAGTTATTACAACTGCTATGACGTGTATGGCTACAAATGAACCCTTTTATAACGCGGGAGCTAAATTAGTATTTGCTGATATAGAACCAGATACAGGAAATATTAATGTAAAAGATATAGAACGCAAAATAACAGATAGAACTAAAGCTATTATAATGGTACATTGGGCAGGCCAACCATGTGATATAGATGCTATTAATTTATTAGCTAAAAAACATAATTTAAAAACAATAGAAGATGCTGCTCATGCTGTTAGATCAACTTATAAAGGTAAAAGAATAGGTTCTCACAGTGATTATGTGTGTTTTAGTTTCCAAGCAGTTAAACATTTAACCACTATAGATGGTGGAGCAATAGCATGTAAAACTTTTGAAGACGCAGAACGAGCTAGAAAATTACGTTGGTTTGGTTTAGATAGGAATTTTAAAGCCCCACCAGGAGAACCACCCGCATCAAGGTGGGAACAGGACATTACAGAAGCAGGGTTTAAATACCACATGAATAATGTAAACGCTGCTATTGGTATAGAACAAATGAAATATATAGATGGTCTTATTAATTCTCATATAGAAAATGGAAAATACTATGATACCCACATTAGTAATCCTTTAATAAGAATTCCCCGAAGAGTAAAAGAAGGTGAATCTAGTTATTGGATTTATTCTGTATTAGTAGATGATAAGAGACATTTTAAAGAATATTTAGAATCTAATGGAATAGCTTCAGATGTAGCCCATGTTAGAAATGATGATTACAGCTGTTTTAAACAATTTAGAACCTCCCAGCCTGGTTTAGATAAATTCTCAAATCAAATGATAAATATCCCTGTAGGTTGGTGGTTGGATCCTAATGAAAGAGATCATATAGTAAAAACGTTAAATAGATATACTAAATGAAAACACTAATATATACTACAGCTGTTAATACAATTAATAGAACAGTTAAAGATACAGAAATATTTGATGTTACTAGGCGTACATGGGAACATTATTGCAAGCGCCACAATATGGATTTTTATGTTATTGACACACCCCCATTAAAAGAAGATACTCCTCCCCACTGGTTTAGGTATTGGATCTTTGATTTGAAACCTAACTATGATAGATACATGTATATTGACACGGATATAATGGCTAAATGGGATGCGCCTAATATATTTGAGGGACTAGATGAAAAAGAAATATATGCAGTAAAAGATAATTCTGGATTAAGTTGGATATGGGAAGGTATCCAGGGATATCAAACTATGTTTCCAGACACTTATTTAGATTGGGACAGATATTTTAATTCTGGAGTTTTAGTTTTTAGTAAACACCATAAAGAACTATTTAATGATTTTAAAGAATTCTTTGTAAATAATAGGCCTATAATAGATGATTATAGAAATAGATTTAGAAAAGGCCATGATCAGACAATATTTAATTATTTTACTACTTGGTATGAACAACCAGTTCAGTTAATCTCAGAAAAGTGGAATTTATTCCATATGATAAGAAGAGAAATTTTATTTAATGGCTATTTTTCGCAAATGGGTTATTTTTGGCATTTTAATAATGTAGATAGAACCCAACAAACTAGTGTTATTAATCAAGTATGGGATACATTTAAAAAAAATTATGAATAAATTAAAAAATAAATATGTTATAGGATGTCATGTAATGTTCTATGAAATAGAAATATATAAGGAATATATTAAGGGGTTAGTTAATCTATTAGAAACCGTTGATAATAAAGAAAATGTATATTTAGATTTATGTTTTAATGTTTCCGAAAAAATTGAAAAAATTGATACTTCTAAAATATCAAAAGAAACATTAATAAACTCTTTTAATTCAGGGGTTGAAAAACTAAAAACCTTAGGCTTTCATGTAACTTCTAAAATTATTACTCCTGAGGATGGTTTTTACTTCCATGCTGATTATAGAAGAGACTTAAATTACAATTACTGTAAGATTGTAGATTATATTATGCATGGTGAAACTGATAGTTTTTTCCCTAAAGAGGCCTTTCAAGCCTTAGAGTCATTATCTGAATATACTCGTGCTAATAATATAAATAGATATACTGTATGTTTTGCAGATAGAAAAATGTGGGATTCTAGTTGGGACCCCACAGTTCACCCTGAATATATAAATCATGTTTTTGAAGATGGTCCAGATAGTCATTTAAACCCAAATCAGGCTAAATCTCAAATGTCTATTGAAGCAATGAATGAAATTAATTCGAAAATAGAGGATTTTGATTTTAATTACATAAATTACCCAAAAATAGATGGATCATGTTTAGTATTATCCTCAGATTTAGTTAAATTTGGGGTAAATGTACCTTCCTGTTTAATATATAATGATGATCATGGCTTATCAATAATGGCAGAAAAATTATTAGGTAAAAATTATTTACAATTTATTTGTAAAAACTTATTAAAAGTACATGCTAGAAGACACCCACAAAAAAGATTATATGTTTTAGATGAAAATAATCCATATTCTATAGGTGAAAAGGTAAGTATTTTTGAAGAATTTAAAAAACTATCTAACCAAAACATTAATATTTTAGCTAATAATTTACCTAATAAATTTTATGAATATATAGATTTTAAAATTAAAAACACATGAAAACAGCACTTATTACAGGAATAAATGGAATGGATGGAAGTCATTTAGCTGATTTTTTATTAGAAAAAGACTATAAAATATATGGTGTTGAAAGGAGAAGTTCAACTAAAAACCGAACTAATACTAAACACCTTGAAGATAAAATAACATTCCTACAGGGGGATTTAACAGATCAAAACTCACTGTTAAGATGTCTTAAAGAATCAAACCCTGACGAAGTATATAACTTAGCCGCTCAATCGTTTGTAGGTGAAAGTTGGAATACACCTGAACATACCTCAGAAGTAACTGGCTTAGGGGTATTAAGAATATTAGAAGCTATTAGAGAATTTAATCCTAATATTAAATTTTACCAAGCAAGTAGTTCTGAAATGTTTGGGAGAATGGTTGAAAATCCTTCAAATGAAAATACCCCATTTTACCCAAGAAGTCCTTATGGTGTAGCTAAATTATATGGCCATTGGATAACTAAAAACTACAGAGAATCTTATGGAATGTTTGCGTGTAGTGGTATTTTATTTAACCATGAAAGCGAAAAGAGAGGTATTGAGTTTGTAACTAGAAAAATCTCTGATGGGGTTGCTAAAATCAAACTAGGATTATCCGACCATATCTCATTAGGTAATTTAGATGCCGAACGTGATTGGGGTTATGCTCCTGATTATGTTGAAGCAATGTGGTTGATGTTACAACAAGATAACCCTGATGATTATGTTATAGCTACAGGTGTTAAACATTCTATTAGAGATTTTTTAGATGCTGCTTTTAAACATATAGGGATTAA
>MDSZ01240150.1_pt1 | contig 10615 bp, 7 predicted proteins | sample 811201 | NCBI WGS metagenome assembly MDSZ01 (sample SAMN05326647, study PRJNA326480) | marine metagenome | isolation source: seawater | place: Indian Ocean: North | collected 2010
AAAATCAATCTTAATTATTTTTATTCTAAATTTATTTTTAACTTAATTTTCTATGAAAAAGTATTTAAAGCAAAAAAATTTCTAAAAAATAAAATTTTTATCCAACAAAAAAAATTGTCAACAAAATTAAAATGTTTCGTTTCAACTCCAGGAAGTGGCGGTACATTTGTGAGAAATGTTTTTAATAGTTATTTTGAAATCAGATTTGGAATAGGTAATGGTATACCTAAATTCAATAATATAACTAATACCTGGGTTTTTAGTGGGTCACCATGGTTAAGCTCTGATCTTTATAATTCAATAGAAGATAAAATCTCATCAAAGAGACAAAATAATAGTGAAAAATTTTACTCTGAAAAAGAATTTTTTGATAAAGCTATAATTTTTACAAGATATCCATTTAGAGATAGTGAAATAGATTTATATGATTTTAATAAAATGAAGTTTTTAGTTTTATTTAGAAATCCTTATGATTGGATGATTTCACAATATGCAAAATATGAAATTAAATTAAAAAAAAATAATGCACAGATAAATAAAGATTTTATCAATAAATATTTAATGGACTTAAAAAAATTTTATATTTTTTGGAATTCATTTAAAAATAATGATAAAAATATACTTTATATTAATTACCAAAGTATTACTAAAAATAATTTTAAAACATTTAAAAAAATTTTTTCTTTTTTTAATTATGATAAAATCGATAATAATTTAATTCAAAATTGTATTAAATATAATTCAGTTGCCTTTTCAAAAAAGCTAGTTAATAACAATTTCAAAGGTACTAGATTCACTGATGTAAAAAAGAAAAAAAAAATTGCCTTAAAAATTTCTAAATTTCTTAAATATGAAATAGATAGATTACAAATGAACAAGTTATATAAAGAATTGAGAAAAAAAGTAAGAGTTTGATTTACATTAATATTTATTTCACAGACCATATACATCTTGATATCGAGCAATATCAGACTCTTTCAATATAGATCCTGCTTGTGTTTCTATAATTCTAACTGGTTTTTATAGGGGTTTTCAATTCTGTGAATTGATCCTAATGGAATAAAAATTATTTCTTGAAATTTTGTAGTAATTTTTTTCACTATATTTTATAATTATTTTAATTATCAATTATTAATAGAATTAGTTTTTATCTTCAAAGAATTTTTCTAAATAAACATGTTTTGATATAACTTTTTTTTTAGAGCCAAAATCTAAAATTTTACCATTATCTAGAATTAATAACTTATTACATATGTTTAATGAATTTATTCTATGGGCAATAACCATAATTATATCTATTTTAAATTTTGCTATATTTTCCATGATTTTTTTTTCGCTTGAATAATCAAGTTCACTTGTAGGTTCGTCTAGTATTAATAAATTTGGTTCGTTATAAAGCGCTCTTGCTATACCAATTCTCTGTTTTTGTCCGCCTGAGATTTTGATCCCATCTTCACCTATATTTTTTAAATATAAATCTTTATCCAATTTGTCTAAATCAGCTTTATTTAGAACCTTTTTAATTTTATCATTATCTATACTTTCTTCGCTGGATCCAAAAACGATATTTTCGTAAAGATTATCATCTAACAAATTTATAGATTGTGGAATATAAGAAAAATTTAAATTTTTATCGTTAATATTCAGACGGTCTTTGTGATTAATAAGAATTTTACCATTGTCAGGCTTTAGCAAGCCTAGTAATAAATCCGCAAAAGTTGTTTTTCCAGAACCACTATGACCTATTATTCCTACAATGTCTCCTTTTTCAAATTCTAAATTTATATTATCTATTTTAAAAGAAGCGCTATCATTTTTATATTTAAAGCTAACATTTTGAAATTCAATTTTTTCAATTGTATTATTTTTGTAAATTTCTATTTTTTTATTGTTTTTAGGAAATATTGAATTTTCATTATTAATGTAAGAATTTACAATTTCCAAAGAATGAATATGAGTAGTTATATTATTTACGTTTATGTTAATAGTTGAGATTGCTGGGAGTATCCTAATTATAGCTAAAGCTATAAAACTTAGCAGAGGAATCAATTTATCTATAGGTAAGGATGTATTAATATAAAAATATATTGTGAGACACAATATACCAACAGCAAGTACTTCTAAAATTAGCCTTGGAATAGTAACAATTATATTCTGAGATAATGTTGTATTCATTACTTTTTTTTGGAAATAAAAAATTTTTGTTGAAACAAAATTTTCAAGTTTTCTTATCTTTATAAACTTAATATTATTGAATGCTTCAAAAAGTTTTTTTAAAAAATTTGATTGAAAAAAAGTTAAATCTTTTCCAAGAAAGTATAATTTTTTTTTTATAATTAGAAAAATAATTGAAGAAAAGAATATAAAATTTATTAAAATTATGGTTGAAATTTTCCAATTAACAATAAAAATACTTAATCCAAGAAAAAAGATTAAAAAAGTTTCTTTAATAATATTTAAAATTGAAAAAAATACACCACTAAATCTTAAAGATTCCTCCCTTACATCATGTATAATTTTTGATTTTTTTTGTGCTAAGAAGTATTCATAATTACTTTTAATATTTTTTGAAAAAATTTTTTCTGATACGATGAATGTAAAATATGCTTTAAACTTATGGAAATAATAAAAAAATACAAATACTATTGTGTTTTTAATAAAAAAAAACAAAGTTATCACAACTAAAAATAAATAAATTAAGTCTTTTTCATCATAATTGCTCATGAAGGATAAAATTTCAAATTTATCAATTTTGTCTAAGAAACCATTTATATCTGTCAGGAACATAATGAATGTCCCTAAGAAACTTATGCCTATTAATTCAATAAATGATATGAATATTGATGAGACTGATAGAAGAAAAAAAATTAAAATAATTTTTTTATCCAAAATTGATAAAGACTTTAGAATTATATTTTTTCTATTTAACATTAATATATTAAATTCTATTTATCTGTTTTTAAATTGTATAATTAGTCAGATGATATATATATGAATTTTGTTTATAATAAGAACATAATTAACCTTATTTTTTAATAAATAATGAAAATTATTGAATTTTTTGGTCCTCCTTGCAGTGGAAAAACTTCTAACGCAAATTTTTTAATTATAAAAAATAGGAATTTTATTTCGTCAAATAATCTTATTTTTAAATACAGTAATGAATTTTTGAAATTAACTATTCTAGATAGAGCTGTATTAAATTATATGTCAGCAATCAAATACTTAAAACAATTTAGACCTTCTAATCATAAGAACATCAAAAAAATTTCAAAAATAAAAAAAAAAATCAATAATGGTTCAATCACAAAAAATACATATACTAACTTAATTATTAGCCGTTATAGGTCCATATGCCATAGACTCTATAACTTATATTTCAAAAAAAATTCGAAATTTATAAAATTTTATCTAAAAAATCTTAATAAAATCAAGGATAGAGAAGTAAAAAATAATTATAGAATATGGTTTGAGGAAACTGCTGCAAAATATTATATAGCCAAAAACCCAAAAAAAAAAAAAATCGCTATATTCGATGAGGGTTTTATACAACGTTCATATATATTGAATTATCAAAATAATAATTTTCGAAATAAACTTGATATTTATTTATCGTTGATGGATCAACCTGATTATGCAGTTTATCTTGATACAAATGCAAAGAATTTAATTTACAGATCGAATTTAAGAAAAAAACATGAAAAAAACATATTTGTATATAAAAATTTAAAGGAAATAAATAAATTTAAATTTTTTTTTAAATATGTTTTAAAAAAACTAATTTAAATATATTGTATATAGTAATGAATAAAATTTTACATTTAGATTGTACTCTAAGAGACGGCGGCTATTATAATAATTGGAACTTTAGAATTGATTTAATTCAAAAATATCTTTACGTTATGTCTGAAATTAAAATTGATTATGTAGAAATTGGCTTCAGATCTCTTGATAAAAATGAATTTCGTGGCGCTTGTGCTTATTCTACAGATGAATTTTTAAATACAATCAAAATACCAAAAAATTTAAAAATTGCTGTAATGGTTAATGCATCTGAGCTAATAAAACATTCCAACATAAAAAAAAACATAAATGTGATAAAAAATTTGTTTAAAAAATCAGATAAAACAAAAATTAAACTTATTCGTATCGCTTCTCATTATTCAGAAGTCATTAAATTAATACCTTTAATACCAACATTAAAAAAACTTGGATATAAATTAGCAATTAACTTAATGCAAAGCTCTGACAGATCAGAACAGGAAATAGAAATTTTTTGCAAAATGTCAAAGAAGTATGGGGTAGATATTTTGTACTTTGCAGATAGCACAGGCAGCTTGAATAGTGAAAATACAATAAAAATCTCTAAAATATTTAAGAAATATTGGAAAGGAGATATTGGAATTCATGCGCATGATAATATGGGGAAAGCTATGGAAAACTCTATTGCAGCAATTGACCATGGTGTGAATTGGGTAGACTCTACTGTTTTAGGAATGGGTAGAGGGCCTGGAAATGTAAAGACAGAAAGTTTAATTATTGAATTTGAAAAAAAAATAAAAAAAAAAGTTAATTATACCAACTTGTTAAAACTAATAGATAATGAATTTATGCCAATGAAAAATAAATATCAATGGGGTAGCAATCCATACTATTATCTTTCAGGGCTTCACAGTATCCATCCAAGTTTTGTACAAAGAATGCTCGAGGCTAAAAGTTTTAAATGTGAGGAAATCTTAGCAGTTATAGAAAATTTAAAAACTGTGGGCGGAAAAAAATTTAGTAATGATTTAATTCAAACATATAGTCAAAATTTCCATGGCAGCAACAAAGGAAAATATATTCCTGCAAAAAACCTGAAAAATAAGGATGTATTAATTCTTGGTTCTGGACCAGGTGTGAGAGACCATAATTTAGCATTAGAAGCGTTTATTAAGAATTTTAAGCCTTTTGTAATAGCACTTAATACTCAAAAAATGATTAATTCAAAGTTGATTAACGTAAGAGCGGTATGTAACACATTAAGACTGTTGATTGATTATAAATCTTTTAGAAAATTACCACAAAAAATTATTTTGCCTTATCAAAGACTCTCTTCATCTATTAAAGAGAAATTCAAAAATGTAAAGAAATTAGATTTTGGTGTTGAGATTAAAAACAACTCTTTCAAATTCAAAAAATCATCAGCAATTATTCCAAATTCACTAGCAATTAGTTACGCACTAGCTATAGCAAATAGTGGAGGTGCAAAAAAAATATATATAGCTGGTTTTGATGGTTATGATGCAAATGACCCTAAAAGACGTGAAATGGATGAGTTGTTACTCCTATATCAATCATTAAAGAAAAAAGTAGATTTAGTTAGTATAACACCAACTAAATACAAGGTAAAATCAATTTCTGTTTATTCATTTTAAAATTAATTAATGAAATATTATTTAGTAATACCAGCAAGATATAAATCAAAAAGACTTCCAGGAAAACCACTATTAGATATTTGTGGAGTTCCAATGATAATAAGAACTTTTAGACAGTGTGAAAAAATTATTCCAAAATCTAAAATTATCGTCGCAACTGATGATACCAGAATTAAAAAAGTTTGCGAAACTGAAAAAATAAACACAGTAATGACATCTAAAAAATGTTTAACAGGAACAGATAGAATAGCTGAAATAGCAAAAAAATTTAAAGCTAAATTTTATTTAAATGTTCAAGGAGATGAACCAATTTGTAATATATCAGATTTAAAAAAACTTTTGGTTTTTGCAAAAAAATATCCTAATACAATAATTAATGGTTATACAAAAATAACTAATAAAAAAGATTTTTATTCTGGCCATATTCCAAAAGTAGTATTTCGTAAAGATGGTAGACTTCTCTATCAATCTAGGGCACCAATACCAACCACAAAAGATAAAAAATATGTTAATGCATGGAGACAGGTATGCATATATTCACTTCCTTATGATGCTTTGGTAGCTTTTAAAGCTGTTAAAAGTAAAACACCGTTAGAAAGTTTGGAAGATTGTGAGTTACTTAGGTTTTTAGAATTAGGATACGAAATTAAAATGATAAAAATGTCAAATAAATCTGTTTCAGTTGACACAAAAGAGTCTTTAGAAATTGTTAGAAAAATTTTAAAAAAAAATGTTCAGAGATAACATTTTAGTTTTAGGGTCGAAGCCTAATTCTAATCTTCCAGATATTAATGTATCAAAAATATATACTGCAAACGGTGCAGCAGAAAGAGCTATTTATTATAGAAAAAAATATTTTAATAATGAACTTATCTGTATTACGGGTGCTTCAGAATTTGCTAGAAATGAGCATGTTAGTAATAGGATAATAAATGCAAAACCTAATAGACTAATCATAAGGTCTGGTATTATTACACTTCCAGAAGAATTAATAAATTTTACAAATTTGCAATGCTTATCCAATTTTGATCAATGGAAATTTCAATTTAATTTTTTTAAATATGGACTGCTATCTTTATTTGTATCTGAATTTTGTCATCAAGATAGTTTGTTAGATAAATTTATATATGTTACTAAAGCAATTAAAAATAAAAAGATGCAGGGTGTTTCTGCTGGATTTTACGCAATTTTGTTAGCTCTAAAAGAGAATCCAACTTCAAATATAATTATTTCTGGAATAGGAATGACTGGTGGAAAACAATTTTATAAATCCGAGAGAAGTAATTATTTTGTATATGATTCAAGAGCAAGGGTTGATAGATTTCTAGTTAAAAAATTAAAGAGAAGCTTTTTTAATAGATTAAATACTCTTGATAAAGACCTTTCGCATGTGTCAAAAATAAAGGATTGGTCTGGTCAAGTTTTATAGTTTGAAATATTATAAAATTTATAATAAATGATATTAAGTAATGATTAATTCACCTTTTAAACAAAGAAAAACAAACGATTTTAGAATTCTCATGCTTTATCCAAATTTACACATGAGCGCTTTAATGCCCCAATCCATTGGTATTTTCACATCTCTACTAAAAAGAGACGGATACACTTTGGATTTATTTGATTGCACTTATTATGAGGATATTGACTCATTAACTTTAGGTAGAAACACAAATGAGGAAAAAGTAGAAAATAGAAATGTTGCAAAATATGACAATACAGAGTGGGTTGAAAAGGGAGTTAAACCTAAAAGAGGCATCAAAAATGATTTTAAAAAAAAAGTTTCTGATTTTCAACCAGACTTAATAATTGTATCAGTTCTTGAAAGTACTTATTTTTTAGCTTTAGAATTACTAAAATCTATACCCAAACATGAAAGAAAATATAAAACTTTATTTGGAGGAGTATTTGCCACCTATGCATCTGATAAAGTTATTAAAAGTGATCTTGTAGATTATGTATGCCGAGGTGAAGGAGAAGGTGCAGTAACGGAGTTATGCAATAAACTTAGTAATGGTAAAAGAATAGATAATATTAAAAACTTTCTAATCAAAGAGGATGGAAAAATATATAATAATCCAATGAGACCGCCAGTTGATATAAATGAAGTTCCAATACCTGATTGGAATTTATTTGAGCCTGGAAGTTTATATAGACCAATGCAAGGCAAAATATGGAGAGCTGTTGGATTAGAAACTCAAAGAGGATGCCCTTATACCTGTACATTTTGTAATTCGCCCTCAAATAATGTAGTTTACAAGAATGAGACAAGTTCGAAATTTCATAGAAAAAAAAGTATTAAGAGACTTGAAAAAGAGCTTGATTTTTTAGTAAAAAATTATGATCCAAATTTAATATATTTTGTTGTTGATACTTTTTTAGCGATGTCCAATAGAGAATTTGATGAATTGAAAGAATTGTATTCAAATTATAAAATACCTTTTTGGATGAATACAAGAGCAGAAACTATAAATGAATATAGAGCAGCAGGTCTCGAAGAAATGAATATGCTTAGAATGAATATTGGGATTGAACATGGTAATTATGATTACAGGAGAAATTATTTAAAAAGAAATGTAAAGGATGATGTTCAGATAAAGGCGTTTGAAATTGCTAGTCAACATAAATACACATCTTGCGCAAACAGTATAATTGGCATGCCTGATGAAACTAGAGAATTGATTTTTGACACAATAAAATTTGTCAGAAAACTACCTGATAATATTGATGCCACTGGCGCTTTTATATTCGCACCTTATCATGGAACTCCGTTAAGAACTCTCTCAATTGAAAAGGGTTATTTGGATGACGAGGAGATTTGCTCATTATCAAATACAAGTGAAAGTATGCTAAAAATGCCAACAATATCAAAAGAAGAAATATCAGCTATTGCGAAGGTATTTAGTTTTTATATTAAATTTCCAGAATCTAGATGGAGCGATATTAAGATAGCAGAAAAAAATGATGAAGAAGGTAATAAAATGTTTGAGAGACTTGGAAAAGAGTTTGATGAAAAATACAGAAATTATAAAGCCTCAAGCATGGATCTACACGATTAATTAAACTAATAAATTAATTTTATAATTTTTTATTGTAATAATATTTAAATTTTATATGTGTTAATCATACTGAAATGCATGGTGGGAAATCAGTGTGAAATTCATTGGCTGTTCCTGCAACGGTTAAAGTCCGAGCGCCACCCAGTAGAGTCCGCTGTTGAATGAAGGCCAGGAAAAGTCTAGTTCTGCAATTAAATATTGACAACGGCACTAAATAAACCCTCAGATCTTATAGATTTGAGCACAAAGGAGAGTGTCGTTCGATGGCAAAACTAATTGTTAAAATTTTTATTTTTTTATTTGCTTTTCAAAACTTGAGTAGTGCTAAAGATATTCCAATTATAGTTATTGCTCCAAGTAAAAAACCACAATCTATTTCTACTGTTGGAACCTCAGTTGCAATTTTAGATAAAGAATTTATTGAAAATTCAAATGAATATTTTTTAGGTGATCTTTTATCTTCTTCAACAACAGGAATTAATTATTTCCAAAGCGGTGGTCATGGAACAACTTCAGGTATACAACTTCGTGGATTTCCAAAAAGGTATTCAACAGTCTATATTGATGGAGTAAAAATGTCTGATCCTTCAAGTGTGACTGGTGAATTTGACTTTAATAACATATTGACCAGTCATATATCAAGAGTGGAGATTTTAAAAGGCAACCAGAGCTCAGTTTATGGAAGTGGAGCAATAGGTGGCACAATAAATATCACAACCAAAAGAGGTAAGCCCGGATTCCAAAAAAATATTGATTATATTGCTGGATCTAACAAAACCCATAATTTTGCAGCATCATTTTCTGGTGCTAATAAAAAAAATAATTATTATTTTGGCATTCAAAGATTTCAAACTGATGGAATTTCTCAAATTAGACATAATAGTGAAAAAGATAGATATAGAAATAATTCGTTAATAGCCAGCTACGATTATACCGTCTCAGATAAATTTGAAATAAATAATAATTTAAGAATTTCTGAAACGTATCTACAATACGATGCTTTAAGCGCTAATTCTGGCTATGACAATTCAGAAGAAGCAGACGGAGTTGAAGGATCCTATAATCTTAGTTTTTTATTTAACCCAATTCCTAATTTTACAAATAAAATTACTTTTGCAAACACTTATATCAAAAGGATTTATGCAGACGCTCCCAACAGCAAAAATACAGTTAAAGATAATTATTATGGTGAGAGATATTCAATTTTGTATTCAGGTAATTATAATTTTGATCTTGATAACAGTATTGTATTTGGTTTCGAAAGAGAAGATGATGAAATGGGTTTTAATGAGAACGCCACTGGAATAAAATTTGAACATTCTTATGTTGAGTCGACATATTTTGATTACCAAAGAAGGTTTTCAAAAAATATTTACGGTACCATAGGCTCAAGATTTGACGAACATTCAATTGCTGGAAATGAAGATGCACATAGAGCAACATTAGCATATTTATTTGACAATAAATTAACTAAAATAAAAGCTTCATATGGTACAGGATTTAGATATCCATCTTTATACGAAATGTATTATGTTTATGCAGCAAATTCAAAATCCCTTCCGTATGTCAAAGCTGAAAAAAGTAAAAGTTATGATTTAGGTATAGAGTCAAAATTCAAGAAATTAAATTTAGATTTAGAGGTTAATTATTTTAATTTGAATTATACAGATCCACTTGAGGGATGGGCAACGGGAACATCTTCAGGAAATGCTTATACAACACAAAATCAGCCTGCTAAAGTTGAGTCTCAAGGCTTGGAACTAATATCTAAATGGAAATTAAATGATTTTTTAAATTTAAACTTTAATTATACTTATACTTCTACCTACGATGGCGCAGAACAAGATGATCCCGACAATTCTGGTACACAATATAATGCTCAAATGGTAAGAGTTCCAAGGCACTTAGTAAATCTAAACACTAATTTCATTATTCCTCAATATGATAAACTTGAATTTTCATTAAATACAAAATGGTCTGATGAGGCAAGAGATTATGGTAATGGAAATTCTGGTGGATCATATGATGATGTAAAATTAGATGATTATATAGTTTGTGACTTTTTCGTTAAATTCAATTTATTAAATTACAATCTTTTTTTTAATATAAATAATTTATTGGATGAAGGTTATGAAACGGCTA